>Ga0209780_1001233_pt1 | contig 16366 bp, 8 predicted proteins | sample WorMetexBAHAMAS2_FD_187384 | JGI IMG/M metagenome (GOLD analysis project Ga0209780, IMG submission 187384) | Marine gutless worms symbiont microbial communities from Max Planck institute for Marine Microbiology, Germany - Inanidrilus exumae... | ecosystem: Host-associated > Annelida > Digestive...
GAGGAAAATAAGTAAAGTGAATGAGAAAAGGAAAAAGGGAAAAGTAATAAAGAGCAAAAGATGAGGAAGTGAATGGACAAGGGAGCAGCAAAGGCGGAAGGGGGTACCCCGGCCCCACTGTCATCAGAGAAGGACTGAGCTACGACCACATGAAAATTGCGTGAAATTTGGGCGTGCGGTTTTTGAGATGTGAGCAGACAAGAAGACCGACAGACATACAGACACACTGATTGCAATACTTTACACTCCTATAATATTATGATTCATTAAATTAATGACTGGAGATATTTAAGATGAACATAGTTAAGGCAAGGTAAAGCTGTTGCATTAATGATCAGTGGTGCACTGGGGGAGTAGAGAGGGCAGGTCTGGTACTGTGGGTGGGAGGTCCCCAGGGTGCTTCTATTGCATTTTATCTAAGAGAAGCATTCCAAAGCCAGACCAGCACAGAAAAGATATTATACAATGAGAGTCATTATGCACTGATATGTTATAGGAACGTAAGCACAGCAATTACACAAGATATCACATTGAACGGATGAATAGGTCTTGTGGTGGTCGGTTAGTTTCTACCCTGTTGTAGGCACTAGCATAATAACTTAAATGAGCCTCCCCTATCCTTTCCCATTTTGGTTCATTGCTGAACAAAAAATGCAACGAGGTCGGGAGGTTACTGTATCGTTGGCCATCTTTAACCTGGCAGAATTAAATCTCCACCCAAGACCTTGTCCTCTATGTAGCCTATTTTTGTGCTGAAGGGGGGCGTACTCTCCCAGCCAACCAACCAAGAATGATGCACTGCTAAATGCGAATGTGACAAATAAATGCAGCGTGAATGTTTGACTGTAAATAAAGTTCATGATGCACTTAGATCTTTTATCATGAGTGTGCCACATACTGGAGCATAGAGTTGTATGTTCCAGAGCCTTTAAACCTGTAGATATACCACTGAGTTGGTGAACCATGGCTAGTGTGAAGCCAGACCTATAAATATAGGTCTGGCTTTCTACAGTCACAGAGTGACTCACCATTAGCACCATGTGGAAATTCTCTGTTTTGTAGCGGACAAATTTCTCCCAGTTGAGTCCACAGCTTTCAAAAAATTTCCTGCTGGTACAAAATTATACCGCTTAGTGCCAGGGGCACTTGTTTAGCAGTATGATAATAGTGTGCACACAGTCATTATATTACAGCACGATAGCCAGGAGTCTCGCTTCAAATGTCTTGGTCGTCGGTAGAAAGTTTGGATTAACCGGTTAACTGGCACTTTGTTTCAGACAACAAAAGTTTGCTTCCTTTGCTGTCATTGAAAGGTTTTTTGCTGAATGATATTAACATACATATTATTAACGTTTTTTGACTGTTGAGGCCTGACTGAGCTTAGGCTCATTTGCTGTCTTCTGTCTGTTTTTTGTTTACTTTGATGTTGTTCTCCAATTCCAAATTGTCTTTGGTTAGTAGGCAATGACTTAACTTACTGTAATTTGCTTGAGCACTGAAAACTTTTTTATTTCCAAACAGCACTGACAAGCACTTCTGAGAATAGCATCAAAAGGAAGACTGTAGCAAAGACCTCAACATCAACTCGCTCATACAGTTTTGTGCCTTGTGCATGTGTACATTGTGTAGAGAAAGGAGATTGCAAGCAGAACCAGAAAGTCATTAGAAGAGACACTGTCGACTGGCGTTTTGCTGGTTGTGCTGAAATCAGCCAGTGAAGTATCAGTATGTGTTCTTCTAGTCTTTAGAACATCTCTAATTTGTCAGCAGTTGTGTATGTGTAAACCACTGTAGCATTGTCTGAGATATTGTGGTAGTGGAAGTGGGTTTCATTAAACAAATTTGAGTTTGGTTCTAGAGGCTTGCACGGGGTCGGGGTGATGGGAACCTCACTGGCCCTGTGGGGTCCTCGCGGAGTCGGATAAACTGACAACCAAATTGCGGGGATGACTTGAACCACAAACATTGGTCTTACTAGCCCCCTTACTCGACCCCCTGGAGAGTGCAGGACTGCGTGTTCTCTGATAGGTGATCTACATCTGCGTGCACTGAGCACTGTGTAGAACAAGGTGTCGCCCTAACGGGACGTAACACTACTGGCCCACCATGCAGCCATTGAGATATAATTAGACTTGAGGCGGCATGACGTCATCGCCTGGCCTGTGCGGGTGAAGCCGCCTACAGGCCCGCCGTGGAGTGTTACAGACGACGACAGACGCCAGCGACCATTACTATATGTAGGTTGGCCAGTAATAATGCATAACTGGGTTAAATTGTGTAATTAGATTAATGGCTAGCGAACACGCCAGTCACTTTATGCCGAGTGGATGTTTGATTACGTCAACTTTTGGCGTGATGCGGTGGTGGGGTCCATTATCGCAGGGTGGGTCAGTGATAGGGGTTAGTTTGGTGGGGGCGAATCGGGACCAGTGGAGTGTCGTGGAATCAGGGTGGTCATGGGGAGAATATGCCTCTATGTCATTCCAGTAAGTGGAGTGTCTTGATGTGAATTTTGTGGATAAAAACAGTTTGATCTATGTTGTTTTTTGGGGGGGCATTTTAAACAAAGTTGAGAGCTTGGAGTGATGCAGTGCTGTCTGTCTGAGAACACTGTGTTTATCAGATTTATTGCATAAGTGGTACGTGGCATGAATTTGCTGACAGCGCAGTGACAAGCCGGATGCACTGCGGAATGTATTTGCACGCATCACAGTCGGCCACAACACACAGCAGAGTTCAGTGCAGTACAAGACGAACATGCCTGAATGGGACGAGAGCTTTCATTTCCTCATCGACGATCCTGAAATGCGCCACGTTTCAATTGAGGTATGTGCACAGAGATGTTCGCCAGTTGACATTTGGTCTACGTAAAATCTTCATCTGCACAGCTGGTGGTAATTTGTTCACTAGTAAATTAAATGCACTCTTCACGTGTCTTAATACATTTTCAACGAATAAAACAGTTAGATGAATCTTCACAAAATCTATTAAAATGTGACAGGACTTCTTGGGTTAAGCCTTTTTATGCCATCGTTTATCGTGAATTTGTATTGAATTTTATAGCCTGCTCGTACTTTTAAATAGCCTTTACTGTTTTTAAAATATTTTTTGTATTTTTTTAAACTGCTAGATGTATTCATGTGTTAGTTCCCTACACTGTAAGCACAAAGGCCAAGCATTGTGATCTGCCGGCTTACCTCCATGACCACCTACAGGACTACCAACCTTCTAGAATGCTTTGGTCATCCACTGCACACCTGATTTTATGACCTCTAATGTTCACTTTGGTTGTATCTCGTGCTTATGCCGTCGTTGCACCTACTGTGTGGAACGCACTGTCTGTAAACGTTCGATCTGCTGACAGCTTTGTTAGTTTTAAGCGTAGACTTAAATCTGAACTGTTTGCATCTACGTACGCCATTTAGGCAGTTCAACACCATTGCAGCACTCTGGTTCGTGTTTTTGCGACCTAGTGCGCTATATAAATTTTATTAGTAGTAGTTAGTAGTAGTAGTATCTCAGTTGATGGGAAACAAGATGTATATTTTATTAAAACTTGTGCAGTTTACATTAACTGGAACAGATGTGTCGGTCCTTCTTATTGTCGGCTGAAGTGTATGCTGGTGACATTGCATGCTGCCCCCTGGTGAGTCACGGTGAGCATCCCAGTGGAACAGACAGACAGACAGACATCAGACCATTATGAATGAATGAATGAAAATGCGAGGATTTTAAGTGCGTTTGAAAACCGACTGAGAGCCGGCTTTGTCTAACACACTATGTAAACAAATCAAGCCGTTGAGCGAAAATTACACTATACATTCCACTAGACGGTCAACATAATAATGATTAGTGTGATACATGTTTCCATCAAGTTGTATTATATTTAGATGGATATGAATTTTGGCCTGACTTCAATTGAGAAAGTGTGTTCTGTGCCAAGTTGCTGTTGTTACCGTGTTGAGTTTGTGGCGTGCTGCAGCTGTGGCACCGTGGCTCACCGAAGGACAAGAAGCTGGGCACTGCGACAGTTCCAGTCAACGTTGTTCTGACGATGGACAACATGACGACAGTGAAACAGATAACAATGCCGGACGTCTCACAGTCTTGCACACTGACTGTTCACCTGAGCCTGAGAGTATGCCGACATAACTACCATTGCTTTTATATTACTTCGCCCGTACAGGCTCTCGGGTGGTAATGCACCCTTATTTATTTGTTGATTTCAGCTCATTTACTTACTTACTTACTTTTTTATTTACTTACTTGCTTCCTGAAGAATAGGTCCGTTGCGTTTCCAGGCCAGAGATCGTAAGAGGCGACTGAACCTGGCTTTAGTTTTTCTGTGTTTATTTTGTGTTATAGTATATTCTGTTATGGATGCATGTTTGTTTTTGTTTTGTTTGTTTCAGTTCTTCAGTACTAAGCCAAGAGATTAGCTGGGAAGAACATATCCAAAATGACCTATTTTGTGTCGAGTGGGATGTAAAACCTTAACTGAATCAATTAATCAGTCTGTGTTTATCTTATTAATGCTACAGCTCATTGCACTGCCAATATCCCGAGTTACCAAAATCTTCACAATTTTCTCGGGGTTTGATATAGTGGTCTGTCCCAAGGATCGGAACAAGTGGAGTAAGAAAATTAAAAGGCCAATTGTTGTTGGAAAATGGCTGTCAGAATGGTATGTCTGGATGTGGTGGTTTGGCCTGTAGTGGTAACGGCAGTGGTCACATTAGCACAGTTACTGTATGTCGAGCCCGGTTAGTACTGAGATCGGTGAGTGACCCTCTTCTTGATGGTAACCAGCAACTCAAGCCAACTCAGTCTCCTGCCCCTCAGCAGCACGGAAGATGAGTACCAGCCAAGGGGCATTGATCTGCGGCGAGGAAGGTGTCCATTGGTCTGGCTTCACTCTGGCCATGCGTCACAGACTGTGTGCTGCATCCATCTACAGGCTCATTGTCTAAGGGAGGGAGATTGGCACCCCACTTACACTCGTCTAAGGAATATGGCACTTTTTGTAATCGGATGTTAGCTTCCTCGCATGGGCGGCACCATCTGATGAATGCTTACCAAGTGAAGGCCTGGTGTGTTTGATTGGAGCGGTGGTGCGTGTGTTAGCTGCGGCATTATTTACTTACTTACTTCCTTCCTTACTTACTTGCTTCCTTAATAAATGGGTGTTTAATTTCTGCAGCACTGAAGTCATATGAGAAACGAGGAGTGTGGGACTGTGTATTCTCACTGATGTCAGTTTTCTTCTATTTCTTTCCGTTTTGCAGGCAGAGGTCCAGTCTACTTCTGGACCTGTGCTGACTGTTGACACCATGTAGTGGTCCAGTACACTAGCCGAGGGAGAGGAGGGGAATTGGTAGGTGTGCGCGATGTGTGCATGACATGCGGGAAAGGCGGGTTAAGTAGGAGTGAACAGCTTGTCAGGTATTTATGGCGTGCCCCCTCTAGCCGTGGCTTACTGTCTGGCTCAGCCCTGACTGGTGCTGTGTGTTGTGCCAGCCAGTACCAGCCAAGTCTATTTGCTTCAGCCGCGTCAGCGTGGCCAAAGTGTCAGCAATGGTCACGGTTTATAGAGGACACCGTTGAACCCTCTTCTTCGTGCCCGGGATTATCTCCATCATGTGCGTAGGAATTATTAGAAATAATTCTTTGGTAGATGCATCCAGGCTGATGTTTGAACCCCGGCTGCTGAGCGCATCACGTTCTACTGCACATGGTGCCCGATTGCTTAGACCACTGGGGCACATGGGCAGGTCTCACAGTTGAACTATAGGTTGTATACGTAACTCAGTCCATAATTCTTCTGTTTCTGTGCCACACATCTGGAAGGCCTTGTTAGTTAATTTATTTGCATGTACAGACTGTGCTCGTATTTCTGAAAAGCATTTTGTATGATGTTGTCCAGATCATGATGCGACACGTGACAAAGGCTTGTTTTCCCAAGACTGCAGTGGCGTCTGATGATTTGATGCTGCCAAACATCAATAACAGTAACGCCAATGCGGCAGCCACGCCTGAATTGATCTCACATGATTTGACAGGGCCACATGTGACCACACCCGAGTTGACCTCGGATAGTGCAAGAACTGATGATAAAGGCATAGCAGGTGATCGCGTGGCATCAGCAGGTGAGTCATTGTCACCAGCAAATGTTACAGGTGATGCTACTGAGGCTGCGGAGACAAAAGAGTCAACTGCATCAGCTGACTTATCATCTGCCGGGTGTGTTATTACTGTTGGCGTAGCTTCTGAGTGATAACTTTCTGAGTACCTTAGTCAATTGTATTCATTCTGAGCAGTTAATTGTGACATTTCGGCTGCATACAAAAGAAATGCATTGAAAGATACAGAATAGAGTACGAGGAGTTTTGGCTGCCATTATGTTGTTCATTGTGCACTTTGCAACTGACATCTTTAGTGGTCCAGCAATCGGTTGGGTGTGTGTCAGAATGTGTGTATCCAGACAATAACTTTTGAACTCTATGACCTTTGAAGTAGATAATTCGCAGGCTGATTCACCTTGACATTGTGTAGGTTATGTTTGAAAGTCACTGTCATAGGACGTAGTTCAAGGTCACAGCAGGAAAATGTTGCTGAAGTGGTCGGTGCTTTCTGGTTTCATTATAAATGATAGTCTGTTTTGCCTGCAGACGTTCATGTCCATATGGAGAGATTGAGGTCACCATCCAGTACTCACCACAGAATGGTCATCTTGTTGTTGTTATTCATCAGTGCAGGTAACCATCATTGATTTATGATGTCCAAATAAATAATTCAAATAGAGGAATATTATTTTACGTACAGAGTCTGTCTAAAAAGTACCACTACAGATACTGCAATGTTTAAAACAAAACTCAACCATCACAGAGGGGCCACGCGACACGCTATGTCAGTTGAAATTGTTTCATCTCCTGCACATCTGTACAAAAAGTCTTATCTGAAAAGGAAATAGATGAATGAACTTGAAGGTCACCCAAGGTCATTGGAATTGCTGCTATTTAATAGGCTCTGTGTCACTTCCCATAAGTGGTCTATACTAACAACATCGCCATCTTGCACTGTTTCCAAGATATATTGCCACATGCACAGTGTACCTGACTGTACCTTCAGAAATCCTTCAGTTTCGACGAAACAATTGAAGCTACATGTTTAACATATTGTAGTTAATACACGCTATATTTCCGGTGGTTTTGGGAGTTGGAAAGGCTGGCTTTATGCAGCAAAAGTGAACTTCATGGTCACTCAAGTTCTTTGGACTTGTTGCCACTTGATCGGCTACATATGATTTCCTGTTAGTCTGCCATTGCAACTATGTCTGTATCTTGTACCCTTCCAAAATAGTATCAGTTATTTCCCAAAATTTAAAGAGGTCACATAACCCTGAACACATCCTCTTTGGGGGCACTCTATCATGTATGCACTAGTACTCATTAATAACAGTCTTTACACAAAATTTGAAATGCCTAGTTTCACTCATTCCAGAGACATAATTGGGGCCCAGAATTTTTAAAATGGGTCACATGGCCCTGCTGACCACGCCCCTTTTAGTGATGGTTTTTCATTAAGGGCTAGAACTTGCTATGATCAACTTACCTACCAACTTTGAAGTCTCTGTTTCCACCGGCTGTGAAGATACGAAAGGCAATGCAAAATGTAGAAAACTAGGTGGGGTCACTCAGGGTCACTGGAAATGACCTTTGGGATAACTATTTGCACCCTTAATGAAATATTATCACTTGTTTTCCAAAATTTAAGGAGGTCACGTGACACATCACATATCCCTTTTAGGGTAATATATTATGCATCCATTAGTACTCCTATGTATCAACCAGTACACAAAATTTGAAGTGCATAGCTTCACTGATCCCAAGATATGATTTCGGCAAAATTTAAACATGGGTCACGCGACTGACCACGCCCATTAGGGAGTAGTCTGTCATCGAAAGTCAAGCACTTGATATATTTTACTTGCATACAAAATTTTGTGACGTAACCCTGACCACACCCCTTTAAGGGGGGGTGGTCTGTCATCCTTAGGCTAGGATATGATATAGTCTACCTGTGTAAAAAATTTGACAACTCGAGCGTTAGCCATTCCAGAGATATTGTTGGGGCCCGAAAGTTTAAAATGGGCCACGTGACCCTGACCACACCCTTTTTAAATTTGATTCGTCCTCTGTGTGCTGGGACTTGATATAGTCTACTGGTACACAAAATTTGATCACTCTAGCTTTAGCCGTTCTAGAGATATGGTTGATGCTTACCGAAATTTAAATGGTCCACATGACTTGACCACGCCCCTTTCAGGGATGATTTCCACCCGCAGGCTAGGACTTACTACTATCAACTTGCCTACCAAATTTGAAGTCTCTATCTCCGCCCACTATGAAGATATGAAAACCAATACAAAGTGTGGAAAATGGGGTGGTTTTGGGTAGTTAGGAGTCACTCAAGGTTATGGAAAATAGTGCCATTTGATAAAGTAAAGTAAAGTACACAGTGTATAGCAGTTAGCAGTAACTTATGCCTCACCGCTGCGGGAAACTCACATGCCATATGTATCACACAGTGTTACCTGCCACCCGGCAGAGGTGAGAATCTCGCCTTTACCCCCAGCTGAAGCAGGTACTCGATTTAGCGACCCCCTAGGGATGCAAGGCTGAGTTGACTGATAGAGCACATACGAGTTCCTATTAGCCTTCCATAGTAACTATGTCCCTGTCTTGCACCGTTTCTGAGATATGGCAAGATATTGGTCGAAAATCGCCAATCTGAACCTACCTCACCTCTGTTTGGGGGCTCGGGGTGACCCTGTTGGCATTTTGCCGAGATCTTTGGCTTTGGCAAACTAGATTCCCTAGAATCGTACGGTGTTGTTTTTGTTTGCTTAACCCTAGGTTCAGCCATTTTAGTTGAACTCTGACTTTTGACGGATGGACAGACAGACAGACGGACAGACACACACGATGACAGCATATGCCGTGCTAGCATAGTGTCGCTTGGTAAAAATGACTAACATTTCATTTCATTAGTTGATCACGTAAGATTTGTCTACATTGGTTTTGCAAATTTTATGAAGTTTTGACTCGCCATGTATAAGATGCAAATATTTAAACACAGTATGCAATTTTTGCCAGTCTTGATTCAGAAATGTGTAAATTACTTTGACTAAAGTCTGAAAACATTGAGATTTAATTTTCGTCAAAAATTATTCCTTATCTGTGGACTGGTGACTAGTAGTTTGACCAAAACAGACAACAAAAACTGACATAATGTAAAATGAGGCTAGAATTTGAAAAACTGCACTAAATGTGCATTTATATTTTGCAAAAACTAGGCTCTAACTAAAGAGTTGTAGTTACTAAACTTCAACAAAAATGAGCATTTGTTGTCCTTTGTGGGCCCGGAAGCTGTCAGAATAGGACCTTCTCCATTTTCAGGCTGGACGTCATAAGAGGCAACCAAACCTGACTTATTCCAAATGAATGTTTGTTTTTGTTGTGTTAGGTTTAGTTTCTTCGGTGCTTAGCCAAGGATGAGCTGGGAAGAACGTTTCCGAAATGACCTATATTGTGTGAAGTGGGATATAAAACTTTAACTCAAAAGTCAAACAAGCTTTTATCAAAGTTTTAGCGAATGAAGATGGGCTAAAAAAGTGCAAATTTTCGACTGTCAACCAAAGACAACACGTCAATGTGTTCCCAGGATTAAGAAATTTTAGTATGAGTGAAAGCAGATGGTTATTTTTATCTTTGGTGGAATAAAACATGCATTAGATTGTTATGTGATGACTTTATTTTATAGTCTCACAAAGAACAGTGTCAGCTGCTGTTTACACAAGGTGCATGCTCATAGCTTATGCTTCCGTAACTGTTGCAATTATTTTTTTCAGGAATTTGATACCATGTGATAAAGACAGTTTGGCAGATCCTTATGTCAGAATGTATGTGCTGCCGGACCATTCAAGTGAAACAAAAAGGAAAACTAAATTGGTGAAGAACAGCCTGAATCCTGTATTTAATGAGAGGTAATAAAACTTTCTTGACTTTTTTGCAAATTGCGGTTGACCATCTACACAGAATTTGCTTCTCTTTAAGATTTTTATGGCTGTTAAAAATGTAGTTTGGTAATACATTTTATGAATATTATCTTTCGTGAAGTACATGTGATTGTTTTCCACTGTTCTGTATAGTGATTCGTTTTATGCAAGTTTGTCAGTAAGCAACACTTTGTACTTTGTTGACACAATGTGCAGTTTCTGTAGACCATAGTTACCGACCAGTGTAATTGTCCAGATCGAGCAGTCTGGTGTATGTGTGTGTCTGTATGTCCAGTCAATAACGTTTGAACTAAACGGCCTGTGATTTGGATATTTGCCATGCTGATTCATCTTGACAATCTGTCAAGTTTGAAGATCAAAGTCGTAGGTAGATAACGAGGTCACAGGAATTAACCAAGCGCTCAGCATCTGTTTGGATGACCAACCAAGGGTGAAAAGCAAACATGAATTGGAAACTGTAAATACGTAACAGCCAGCCAGAACTTCACAGTTTAGGCTTACCTAATTACAATTTAGTTGTTTAATCTAAATCTACTGTTGTTGTTATATTTTTCTTTTCCAGTTATCTTACCCCAAGAATTAATACTTATTAAATTTGAATATTTATAGTATAGTTATACCTTAAAGATGCGATATGACCTAAATTGTGTTGAAAGCGCCGTTAAACACCAACCAACTAACACGGTCGGCTGAAAATGTTGCTAAGTTGGTCGGTGACTTGGTGTGATCTAAAGTGAGGGCTTCTAGTTTTTGATATTTTTGTTATCAGCTGTGGCTTATACCTTGTATGGAATCAATCCATAGTGCAGTTGCTTCTGTTCTGTCAAATTTTACCTTTAATGAACTGAACCTTTCTTTGTGGCCATTGTGCATATCAGCCTGTGTCAACCGGCACTAAAGTTTAAGAACTGCAGAATTTTGTTGGAGCAAATTTTTACTGCCTCACATGCCCTTGCTGACGGTATCTAGTGCATTCAGATAATGGGGAAGAACACTTGAGTTCTCAGCATTTTACCTATGACATTTCCGTACGATATTCGTCTTCATTAAATATCTGCATAAATGTGACGTGTGGATATAGGTGAAAACTGCTGACTGATCATATCTTTATCAGTTGGCCCAGCACTTTCACTATCTGTGCTTCAGCGAGTTAAACAGCTGTGCTAAACTGTGAAAAAACTGTTATTATAACTGTATGTCTGTGCTGTACGTAGTATCACAAGTGGTTTAATAGTTATTTTCCAGTCGAATTTCTGGGTCCAGCCAGATGAACTATTGACATACGCCGCAAGCGAGTGGTGTGGTCTTACCAAAGCGCCAGACTGCAATCGCATCGACTCTGTGCTGGATCGTGCGCGGCGCCACGGGTACTGCCTGCTAGACCTGCCGACGTTCGACGAGCTGTGTAACATTGCCGATTATGAACTGTTTGGCAGAGCTATGCGATTGCCTAACCATGTTCTCCATGCACTAATACCCCCACAATCCACAGCATCGCAGATATACAACCTTAGACATCGTGGACACTCACTACAACTGCCATCACACACCACACGCTTGTCAGACTCTAACTTTATTACACGAATGCTCTATAAAGACAAATATTAGGCACGTAACTCTTGAACTGTTGCTATGTATATTATGTTTATTGTGCATTCTTGGCCTTCGTTCTGTCATGCCGCTAATAAACGAAGATTGATTGATTGATTGTAAGCTGAACCGAATATAGCTACTTCACATGCATTTCAGTAAATACTGGTGTGTTTTTATGCAGTTTTGAGTGGCCGCTGACGTTCGCTGAGGCACAGTCTTCAGCTCTGGACATCGCAGTCAAAAATGACGTTGGGCTCTTCTCTTCAAGCCGCACGAACATGGGTCGAGTTGTTGTAAAACTTTCTGATCTTGATGATATCACCAAGCCTACGAAAGCATGGTATTATTACTGTAATATTTGTTTATAATTTCGTTTTATCTAAATGTTATTTTGTTGGCTGCTAAAAGTGAGGAGTTTTGTCTGTGGTAACGTCCATTTGTGTTTCTGGTTTTGTTATTTAGGTATGGTCTGTCAGGGGACGAGTGAGGATAGCAGACTATGCTTGCTGTCGGAGTCATCGCTTCATTTTAAATAGATCTTCAGTGGCGTTTACGTAATGTTTTGCAGTAGAGCATCTGTAGCTACTACACTTGATGAAGCTTAGTTGTTATCTTTTGCGGGATTGTTTTTTGGTTGCCATTTTGTTTATTGTTATCCCACGCGTGATATATTGCCACATTGCTAGTTGTTGCACTGTTATTTTATCTGCATTGATTGTTTGTTGTTCATTTGTTTTGGCCATTATCGAAATAAGAGATTTTGTTACACCGAGATACGGACTGAGTTGACACCAAGAAGTGCATCTGGCGTATGTAAAATGTGCCACACTTTCTAACGAGCCTTGAAAATGATGCCTAAAAAGTTACGTGGTTGTGTATTTGATAACTGTTGAGTTGTTGTGCCACACAGAACTGTGCCTTTACCGATATTCTCTTACAGTAGATAACTGCTGTGATATATCCGCCACCCATAGCTGTTTTCTGGTGTTGTGTGCTCCTTGATACAGATTTCGATATTGTTTTATGGATGCTCATTCAGGCCATAAGTCATTGTATACTGTAAACTAACAAAATTAAGCTACTATACTCCGGTGCATAAATTCCACCAAGTGCTGATTGATTTTCAAAATTCTTTCAAAACTAAGTCAGTAGTAAATTTGGACAACATAAGTCGTCATTAAATCTGCTACCAGCATTAAGCATGCTGCAACACTGCCTTGTGAAATATGAACATCAGAAAACTAGTGAAGGTCTGAAACAGATATTGTGCTTAGTGATTACAATAGTGATAAAACACAAGGTAGTGTGGCTACACTACATTCTTGAGGTCTAGTGAATTATGCAATGATAGCTTTACTAAAAATTCACTGCAGAGTCTGCCAGTGAGAGAATTTTTAGCGACTGGGTATACCCGCCCACGGCGTATATTGGTCGCTTCTTGCAATGACTTTTCTCTGGAGTTGCGAATCACCATAAATTAATTACTAGTTTTATGCAAAGTAAGGCCATTACAACTAGTTTTAAAGCCACGCGACATCACAAACTCGCCCCTAGTAACCACTGGTTTCTGGGCGTGAATAAGCATTATTTTGTCCTCTGAATTCACTGTAATTTGACCAGGTCGCTTATCTCATCACTTGCTGAGCTCTTGTTTAAGATATGCGATCGGGCAGACATGTAGACAGGCTGATCGCAATACTGGGCATAAACTGTTGTTACATTTATAGTTTTATAGGCATATGGTTTTGACTTTTATATCAACAAATGTAAAATTGCTGTAGACTAGTTTTGACTCAGCAACTAACAGACTGGATGCATCAGTAACTAACCGACCACTTATTGTTAGCCAAGGCATTTTGCTGTGCGTCTTAGTTAGCAGGTGCACAGAGTCGGTTGTTCTGTCGATTTTCAATATGGCCACTGTGAATGTTTTTTTTCTCAGTGAATTAAATAGTGCTAACATCATTGGACGAGTATTTTTTCAACGACTGTTTTTAGTGGCTGAGTCTTGCTTGGCAGTTTGCTTCACTCCGTTCTTAAGCACAGCGATTATTTGAACAACTTTTATTTCACATGTTAGTGTAGCAACACATTTAAAGTGTGATTACTTTATTGCAGATTTTGAAGAAGAAGAAATTACTATTTAATCTACAGGTGAAAGAATTTTGAAAATCAGTCAGCATTTGGCAAAGTTATGGCCAGAGTATGATGGCTTGGTTTTAGTCATACAGTAATGTCACAGTGCCTTTAGTGGATGTAACAAAGTGATGTTTGTTAATGATCTGATATATTCTGAGATGTAAATTTCATTGCCAGTTCACTGACTGTTTGCTACAGATATTTTACAGATATTTTTGCCATATTTAGAAATGTCAGTAAAACCATTTAATATGGAAGACTAAAGCTGTTGTGCAATGTGATGATTGATCATATCATTTACGTTTACTGATACGTATGTTATGTAATACGTGCCTTAGTTGGTTGTGCACACATTTTTGAAGCTTTTTGCTGTCTAAAAATAATGTTTTCCCCCAAACCATTACTGTAAACTTTGTACTTCATTATTTTTGTGATGTGTTAAACTGAATGTAACCGTCAGAAGTTTTTATTTTACTGAACACTCAGCTTTGTCTACTCCAGTTGATCTTCAGGGACGTTACCAGATCTAGCAAGTGGTCAAAGAATTTTAACGAAAGGCTGCATCGCGGGGGAGGGTGGTTGTGTCTTTTGTGTGACACCAACTACTTGGGAGCATTGCAGTAGACTGCAGCAGTCAGGATGTCATGCCGTTATTTAGGACTGAATGATCCCTTTGCTGCATGCACAATAACAGAGATTCCCAATGCTTTTCAGTGTGCCGGAGAACCTTCCAAAATTGCCGCTACCCGTCGGGATCTCACCCCTATCTAATACATGGTTCTATGGCCCCATGTGGGTCAGCCATCCAAACGGCATCTCGATTAGTTGAGTCGTTTTTACACAGCTCACCCGTGTGCCCAACACACAGACCAAGCTATGTGTGACATCTGTACCAATAGGCTGCATATATGCAGTGCATTAGATGCAGCCTAAGAATGGGATGGAGATTAGGCAGATTCGAGTGGCTGCAGGCCATGATGGGAGTATGCTGTGGGGAGGTTTTCCTGTCCTGTCTAAGGGTAGGATCTGGAGTGGGTTTTGCCCATCCCCCAAAAAGTTCAAATTTTCCTTTTGAAGTGATGTCTTGTGGTGCATGTTCAGTGGTATTAACCTATTGTCAACAAATATATTCATGACAAGTGGCAGCAAACTTGGAACTCACAAACACAGAATGAACTCCACAAAATTTATCCAACTATACCTTCTTACTCCACTCTTCCTATTTTATATCATTGAACGGACCAAATCGTATATAACCGATTATGCATTGGACATACTTGTTTAACACATTCTTATCTTATTGAACACACAGATCCTCCAAAATGTACAAACTGTAATCAACTTCTGTCTGTCAAACACATACTAACAGAATGTACTTCATATGATCAAACACGACATCAATACTATTCCTTTACTGACATTAAAAACATCTTCTTTTTTGGTTATCTTACCCCAAGAATTAATACTTATTAAATTTTAATATTTATAATATAGTGATACCTTAAAGGTGCGATATTACCTAAATTGTGTTGAAAGCGCCGTTAAATTCTTACCAACCTTGTCACAATTATTGTTGTTTGGTTATTACATGTTAGATTGGCGTACGATTAAATGCTCAGCATCAATTGCTTTTAGGTGCTTAAGTGAATGTGCATTTTTGTGATTTTAAAATTTAATTGTACAGTTTAGTTTATTTGTGAGGCCAAATGAAATGCTCATTTTGTTCCTTATGTCACTGCCGTGCAGTTTATGGATTGTTGATTTCACGGCAAAATGTGTTATGGGTCCATAGCAATACATGTGCACAGTTTCAGATCTCTTACCATAGTGATTTCTTAATTGAAAACTGACGATTTATGTGTTCTTGTGGTTGTGTTTTGTTTAAATTTAGACTGTTTATGAGTTGCTGATTTACCGTTGATAGACTACAAGCCTTTCGCGTAGTTGTTAGTGCCTTTAGACTAGTGATTGAAGCAGTGGTTGAACTAAGAAAAAAGCAGTGGAGGGACGACAACGAGACGCCGAAAGCGCCAAGACTTCGATGCCGTGTATTATGTGGGGTTCACAACCACAGTGGGGGAATCCCCCATCTCCCCCGGTAATTGGAGCACTGGATTGAAGTGTGATGTTTTGGCATGCTTTGATTTGGGAATGGTATGAGTCTTATGATGATCATTTATGTTGTGTTGGGCAATAAAGTTTGCATGGAAGGAAGTGTAAAAATTAATGTTGAAAACAATAAAGCTTTTAACCAACCATCCAAGCAGCAGCTATGCACAACATGCACCTTTCTTCTGGTCGCAGTGGAAGTAGCGCTGAACGATAGTGACTGTGAGCCTCACGATCACTCTCTTCCACTTTGCATCTAGGAGCTTCGCATGATGTTATGTTCATTCCCAAATAAGCATTATCTTGACCTGAATTGAAGTTGAAGCTGATGAAACCAGTTCTTAGTGATTTGCTTTACCTCTCTTTCAAAAAGAAAGCCAATGATTTTCAGTAGTGATGGATATATACAGTAAAATACTAACGATCCTTGATGCCTCGTTACACAGG
>Ga0209780_1001234_pt1 | contig 16362 bp, 14 predicted proteins | sample WorMetexBAHAMAS2_FD_187384 | JGI IMG/M metagenome (GOLD analysis project Ga0209780, IMG submission 187384) | Marine gutless worms symbiont microbial communities from Max Planck institute for Marine Microbiology, Germany - Inanidrilus exumae... | ecosystem: Host-associated > Annelida > Digestive...
GTCCAACAACAAGCACCCGCGGACAGTCGATAGTCATATCAGCAGCAATGCCAGCAATATACTCTGTTCGGTTATGCCCCATTTCGCCGAATCCCAATTCGCCGAAAACCCGTGTCATTTACTTATTTTCTTAAAGAGGAAATGCCGATGACGTCAAACTAAACTGACCCTAACCGTAACACTAACCCTAACCGACACAGTAACGGTAATATTTTTACGTGCATTTCGTTGACACCCATATAAAGGTTGTATCGCATTAATGAAAGGAATTAAAAATGAAAATGATGGAAAGAAAAGCTTACACGGCATTCTGCGAAACGGGACTCGGCGAAACGGGAAGACCCTTCAGAAAGCTTGGCCACAGGTTGATATAGACATACTGCAAGTTGTTGTACGTATGAACAGTGATTATTAACAATGACCAACGTCGCTATCGATTGGCATATTGTTAAGAGTTAAGTAAGTAAAATTGCAACAGTATCAATGTTAAAGCAAACCACATTGTTCACATACTTTTTAGTGATTGAATTTTGTTCGATTGGCGGGATTTACTTTCATGTCACTTGGTCTTAGGGCCGCTGGTCGTATGACCTGGTTTACTGAACTGCCTTAACCCCATGTAGCTATGCTGATAGATGTGCCTGATAAAGATGAACTGTGTGGTGGACACAGACGGCGGTGGCTGATCGAGAACGCGACCTCGCGAAGTTCGAAGCACAGGTTGAACAGCTGCAGTTGGCTCGCGAACGTCAGGCAGTGAAGACCGCAGAGCTGGAGAAAGATGTGGAGATGTTGACGCGACAGCGAAATGCTCAGGATTCAGCTGCTGCTGAGGCGGCGGCACGGCTCAGTGATGACGTCAGGAACCTGCGAGTAGCACTGGACGAGACCGGCCGGCGTGAACGTCAGGTGATCATTGTAATAACGATGATGATAAAGGTCGAAGTTCGACGTTGGTTGGGTCCATCCATGGGTTGCGTTGGGAAATTACAGCTCTTTCGTGGGTTGGGTTGAAATTAGACTAATTGCAACATCCAGTGGTCCTGTTCTACACACAAAACAGTATTGATAGTTATTAGTCAGTAGAAAATAGGATTACGGTATAGTTACTATGAATGGTAGATTGTGTAAAGTTTTTTCCTATTGGTAAGGTGTGAAAATTTGTGGTACCTATTATGGCCGCCGAAGGCGAGGCCATTATATTTTACCGCTGCATTTTTATTTCGTCAGCATAGATGAAAGACCAGCCATCGGATCTCAACCAAACTTGGCCAGTAGGTCGGAAGTGGTGTCGATTTACAAATGCCCCACAAAAATTTCGGGGGCCTCTTCCCAAAATTTGGGGCTCTAAAACATCAAATTTTGGACCACTTTCGGTGACTTCTACACTCGACACTGCATGCCTCTGGAATGAAACGTCGCATGGACAAACAAACATGCTAGTGTCAATCTACAATGTCTCCTCTACAAGGTGACCTACTTTCCGTGACCTTTGACCCAGAAACGGCTGAGATCCGTTTGCTTATTGTGACGCAACATTCGACAGCCATTACATTGCAACCATCAAAGTTGCGACATCTCTAGTTAAATAGTTTTTTAATTGCCGAGTGTCGATGATGGGTTTGGTGGGTTAGGTAAAATTTTTGTGAGTTGGGTTGAGTTGGTCCAAAAATTTTGGGTTGGGTTTAAAATAGTTGACAAATGTCCAACTGTAATAGAGTTGTGGGGAGACGGGCAGCAGCAGGGGTGTGTCCTGCCCAGTCTCAAGTGAGGGGTGGCAGTGGAACTGGCCTCCAACTTTTGTTCCATGGTTCTGTGATGCATTAATTTTAGCGACCACTTTAGTGGTCCGTGTTGAGCAGTCGGCCCGGTGTGGCTTGTGAACTAAACGACGCTTAAGCTAGACATTTGGCGTGCTGGGTCACCTTCACAGGAGTCACAGGAGGAAAAAGGTTCTCTTAGTGGTGGGTGTGACCTAGAATGAGTAGTTTCTTGTTTGCAGTTTAGTAAGCCTTTCACAACAATATTCACTACCAGCATCCTTCTGACTAGCCAAATGCATTTTCTGATCCAAGCTGTGCTGCACATAATGACATTTGTCTAATCCCAGAGCCTGCTGCAGAGACTGATACCTTTCGATGTCTTTGGCATCTCATTTTCGGTTCTTTCCTTTTAGCATGTGCTAGCACGTACTGCAGTTTGGGAATGAAATTTAATGCAGCAGCTCTTGCTTTAATTTAAAATTATTATTGGTTTAATACTGCCTTTTAGGTCGACTCTTCTGAGTCGACCTAATAAAGTGGGTCTCAAGTGTCTGTCCGTCCGTACGTACATCTGCCCGTCCACAAAAAGTTTTTTCGATTTCAATGAAATTTGGCGCGTGGGTAGAGGTCGATGAGTGATGCACGACGGTATGCAGTATGACCCGATCCAAGGTCAAGGTCACGAGGCCTTGAAAGTTGGAAATCCTTCCATTTTCAAAAGCTATCTCCTCCGCCGTTTACAGTGAGAGCTGGCAACTGACCACTGATTCTTAAACTTGATCAGGCCGGACAATTGATATTTGTCCTAGTTTTTGTGTCACATGACTTTAAACTTGGCAGAAACCTCAGTTATGAAGAGTCAACCCTTTGTCCTGCATGGGGCTAATTTATTATAACTTATAATGTCTATTTTCTATTAATTTTTTTCGGAAGTAAAAACCTAACTTTTCATGGATGATACTAAGTTGCATTTCATCTGCTTCGCTCATCAGACCATCCCGGTCACTTTCCCGTTTAATAGCACGGAACAGTTAAGTGACATTTGTATGCGCTATCAGCTGCAGGACCTGCGTCGAATGATTGCTCGTATGTTGGCCGTTGACACCAGCTGTCGCACGGTTCCCGATTACGAGATCATCTCACGTCTCGAGAAACTGATCTTGGCTACTCAGGCGAACTCGTCCTCAACACCTGGCATGATGGTGCCTCTCGACGGCATCATGGATCAACTCAGCGACGAGTTTCGGTCCGGATACTGCAGCGCAGGCCGCGTCCTTTCTGATTTGCCACAACCTCGTAGTCCAGCAACACCAAACCCTGGCCGATCCCGGCCTGGCCACAGAAGGCTCGACAGTAAAGTCTACTAACGTTTGTCAGTTTACGGACATTTCACCACGGAACGTTTTTCCTCCTAGACATTTCATCCAGTGAGTTCGTTTTGTTCACATTACGACAGCAACCGTGAGAAATGTCTTGAAGACAAACAGGCTAGGAGCTAGGCATAACGTCCAGTGAGTGGGTGTAACGTTCAGGAGGCGAATCATCCCCGAACATTTTTTGTTCTGTTCATAATTAATTTGTATATTATTTTTGGACTGTTCCTTATGTTGGAACAGCATATGATGCCAAACAGCTGAATGTGAATGGACCCACGGCAACCATGCCATATTTGTTTTTAATCAGCAGTAAATAAGAATATATGTGTACATAAGTAACTAGAAGCAGCCAGCACTCACAAGAGTGCAAAGACCCATATTGGCAATGTTTTTGTGACTCGTGACCTTGACCTTTTTGTCTTTTGACCCAAAATAAATGAGTTTCTAGGACTCTTTATGGAACATTCCTATGATTTCTGTCGAGTTTGGTGATCCTAGCTGTATCAGTTTATGGGATATCGTGCGGAAAACTGACATACAAATGGCGGTGAACACCTCTGCAACTGCCGTTGATGTGGGTAACTACGAAGACTAGAAACTGGCATAGTTTCTTGTTGATGCATGTAAATAGAAACAGCTATATCAGCTTCTGTAGCAAAACTATATAGATCTTCTGTGTAGTAACTTTATAGTGCCAATGTCTAACTGCACTGTTTCAGTTGTAAATTTGTACAAGTATCATAGTATGTTTTTCATTACACTGATACCGTATGGTTCAGTAATGTGATCAGATATGACTGAGAATAACTGTTTTATCATGTATGCATAATTTTGATTGTAATTTATAAGCACATTGTGTTAAAATGTGTACAGTTGAATCGACGTTTAATGCTTTAATGGTCACGTTTTTATAAATGCCCGCAGTAGTTGACCATTACGGACAGGGTGACCAGTTGTCTCAAAACCTGGAAATGTCAGGGAATTTTGCACCTGTCAGGCAAGTCGGGGAATCGACTAAAAGTCAGGGAAATTTCAGACAGAAATGTTGTCAGGGAAAACTGGCAATATTATGCATGATAGCAGTAACTGGTATAGACTGTAGAGGCCGACCGAATTTTGTTTTCGGCCGGAAAAATGACGATTTTTTATTTTTCGGCGTTTTATTTTTCGGCCGAAAATCGCTAATGTGTTTTTGGTCTTATTTTTCGGCTTAAAAATTCCCGAAAAACCGCCGTAAATACCATGAACTGGAGGACGAACGAGATGTTGAAATCTAAGTACTTTGCTGATATTCGTGGCTTCAGATGTAGCAAGCAACAAGCAGCGGGTCTGTGCGTGTGGGCTATATCAGATATCAGCAGGTGGCCCATCTGTGGCAGTCACAGGGCGTAGATTACACAGCTCTAATTATGCAGTTAGTGAACAAGTTGTAAAACCTCGCGAGCCGCGAAGGGAACCTTTGAACTCAGCGCCCGCCGACCGCCGCGTCCGCAGCCAGGTCTGGTCAGTTCGTTAGCAAGTGATGTTGCATTCAGCGAGACTGTGCGTTGCTGATGCTATAGTAAATTAATGCTAGTGTGAGTTGTACGTTTTATAAACTTTAGAGTTACGATGTCGCAGTCGCAGAATCCGATATGGGAATAATATTTCTGCAAAGTAGACGTAACATAAGAAATTGTGCACTTTTTGGGAATTTTTCGTTTTCAGCCGAAAAAGAGTTGCTTCTTACCTTTCGTTTATCTTTCGGCCAAAAAAAAATATTTTTCACTTTCGGTGGTTTTACATTTTCGGCCGAAAACGGAAAAATCATTTTCGGTCGACCTCTAATAGACTGTAACCTTAACTCTGACAAGACGTACATACCGATTCTGTTAGTCAACGTGTAGCTAGTGTAAGTGCTGATGTTGTAATTTCTTAACTTAATAGATCATCGTGAACGTGCAAAACAAGTAAAAAACAGGTTGTGGTTGGGGTGGGTTAAGTTCAGCATAGGTAGTAGTGCTGCAGAGTCAGGGAAATGTCACAGAATTTCGTGTTGCCTGGAGAGGTCACCCTGTATAGTGCAACCAAACGATTAGTACATTGACCGTGATGGGCGTGTGGTAGATTTGATACTGTGAACATGCCTATGCTTCCATAAGTTCCATCCAGTCACCTGTGTATGTGTAACAGCCCACCCACCAAGCTACACCAGATTCATATTATCCATTACACGGAATGAATGTGCAAGACAATTAAACATGTATCTGTCGGTGAAATTATGATGAAACATCGTCGTCCTTCATTCTATCGGCCATTTTCCAGGCGATTCTAGGTGAATTCGGGTTAGTCGGTTCCCGCTCGGGTTTCATCCTGCACTTATTCTGTATAACAATCCTAGGGTAAGTGGCACGTGTTTCATGAGCCGGATGTCATTCCTATTACCCAAGTAACAATGTCGTAGCACTGAAGGAAATTTGCAAAGCATTGATACCAATCAGTGGCCTGTCTTATCCTTTTTCATCCACTTCTGGACTTCTAATGGTAGGGGCTTACCCTTTATGCCAGCTCTGTGATGCCAATTAAACAAGGTGTTGCCCTAACGTGACATAACCGTACTGGCCCGCCGTACAGTGTCGACCGCCCACGCACCCGACCGCCCACTCCTGCGGCCCGCCCGCTGGCAGCGTTACAGATGACGACGACAAACGCCAGCAAGCAAAACAATACTGGCCCATTAGGCGGGCCGGTAACAAGTATGACACATCAATGAAACATTGTTGCTGATCACTTAAGGGCAGGTAGTCTAGGAACTGTATACTTGACAGGCTAAGTTGACACTGGTGGACAATGCATAAGATTGATGACAATCGTGTATTAGTTGTGATAGTCTAGCTGTATTTGTTGTCATTAACAAGTCATTGCCTGTGCCAACTCTTTATCTTGTTATATGCGCACCGTTACAAGCTTGGTTTGCACATGTTATTTGTGTTAATACATTCTACGCATGTTTCTTGCAATTGTTGTACTGCTTACCTTTCCTTAGCCCAAGCTATGTGAAAACCATCTGTGAAACAATCACTGTTGAGTGGTGCTATACTCAGCCGAGTCAAACTAGTTGCACCAACATCAGATATTCCGTTTTTCTTTCTTCACTGCGGGCAGTGGTCCAGCCTACTTCTGGACCTTCAGTGCCGAGACCATGTAACGGTTCAGTGCGCTAGCCCAGACAGAGGGGAATTGGTAGGTGTGTGTGACATGCAGGGAAGGTGGGGTTAAGTAGGAGTGAACAGCTTGTCGGGTGTTTATAGTGCATCCACTCAATACGTGGCCTACTGCCTGGCATAGCCCTGACTGGTGCAGCATGCTGCACTAGCCCGTGGCCAGCCAAGTCTATTTGCTTTAGCCACGCCAGTGCGGCCAACACCTTGATGCTGCTAATGAAGGTGTCAGCAACAGCAATGGTCACAGTTTATAGAGAACACCGTCGAACCCTCTTTTTCCTGCCCAGCGTTATCTCCCTATTCATCATGTGCGTAGGAATTAGTAGAAATAATTCTTTGGTAGGCAAACGGGCTAAGGTTTGAATCCCGGCTGCTCAGTGCATCACACCCTACTGCACATGGCACCCGAGTGCCTTGACCACTGGTCTATATGGGCAGGTCCATGTCAGTCAGAATACCATAAATTGCAAGAAATTCTGCAAATTTCATATAAGTTAGAATTTCCTGCAATTTTAAAGAAATGTATACAATGTGACACAGAAGCACTGTCCAGTGTTGACTTTCAGTGACATTTGTATGCTATTGCTAAACTGGTGAATGAAAATGGTATCAACAAAGTATTCTTAACACCAAAATTTAAGGTGAACAGAGTCCCATTTTAACTGTCCAGTGACAGTTACAAATTTACAATGGATATGAACGAGTTGCAACAAACACTTCAGTTTAGTTAGAAGCTAAATGGATCATAAAAATGTGTTGCATGTTGATGCAACTGTTTTTCATTTTCAAGTTTCACACGCAAACAAACTTGTCAGGTACTGTGTTGTTATTCATTTCGACATAATTCATAACTCAATAGTAATAACAATAATAATAATAATACTGGTAATAATAATAATAATGCCTGTAACAATGATCATAACATTATTACCAGCAGTATCACTATTGTTATTTAGTTTCAATGCTATAGACCAAACATGACACTTTGGAAGAACTTTGCAACCTCACCTAAAAAATGGGATACATGAAAAAGAAGTGTAGTTACAGTAAATCTACAGCATTATTATTATTATTCCATGTCAGTGGTCGACTGCGATGCCGCCACTTCCTCTGACTGTTCCATTGCGGTCGGTTCATCCCGACACTTCGCACTCAGCAGTTCTCGCCGTATTTCGTCGGTGATTTGTGGGTGTCGCTGGAGCCGCAGCAGAGCCAGCACAGCATCTCTCTGTTCCGATGAGATGCTGTCCTTGTAGCGCTGGGCGAACGTCAGCAAAGACTGGTGCCAGAGGACTGGCAGACTGCGACGATCTGTCTGGAATCTTTATACACACGATCACATACAGCTTATCAACCATTACAAGTTACTGTCAGTTAACTGGGTGCCCCTTAATAATTAAAGGTAAACCCTCAACTACAGGGTGGTGCAGAAAACTGCGTCATCATTGGACACAATGAGTCAAATCAGATGCCACACTACTCCTGCACTTCACTAAATGCCAAACAATTATCAAAATCTATCACCATCAGACTTGGCAGTAAAATCTGTAATAGTGCCATCGCTAAAGTAAGATACCACCTCACCTTAAACATGCTGCTACATTACCTTGTGAAACAAACAGCACCTTTTTGACTAACGCTGGACAATGGCCCGATATTTTGGCGTCACCCCATACTTATGTTTCAGAAAAAGTGACTGAGAAATGACACAACTATTATAAAAGTCGACTCTACCGACAGCCAGTAGTAATGCTGAGTGGCTGTAGTGAATAACTGAATACCTAATGAAGTGATAGACGACGGCATCAACGGCCTGATACGGCAGCGCATATTTCTTGTCCAGCAGCGTTCTGAGGAATATGCTGTTTGCTCCATTGTAGTCCATCTCGGCAATCTTGATGATTGCCGCGGCCGAGTGCAGAAGCGGAACGGAGTTCTTGGCAAGAACGCTGGCGACGATGGTGGCCTCACGCAGTGTGCACGTTCCACACTGAAACACACTCATAACTTCAGATTCCACAAATGTCACGGGGACATAATTCCCATGGGCAATGAGGCAGGATGCCCAGTGGAATGTACGATGGGATACAGACAGTATTAACATCAACACAAAATTTGCAGGGTTCCACTTTATGCAGCCTCCTGATTCCTGAACTGCTCTACAAGAGCTGCTGATAAGCACGATTAAAAAGTATGCTCTTGAGCCATTTTAAATGTATTACTGTATTAGTAGAAGTCATCTTCCTCCTAGTTCTTACTGACTCCACTGCTGCTGCTGCCCCATGACTTCCACAACTTATTTCCACGTTTTGCTCACTCTGGTGACCAAAGTCCCATCAGCCAAATGAATTAATGGACTTGAGTTCATGGAAGTTAAATGTAATGGAACTTAATGAGTACGTTAATGAATTTCAACTATAAAGTTTTAATCATTAACGAAAATGTTAACTTCGTTAATTAGCGGACTGTTGCCCAGATATGTCAATGACATCATGCAGATCTAATGGAGAACTGTTCAAGAAGCAACTGAAATGAAGTAGCATAAACCGTACTCTCCGAATTCGGTTCTAGTTCTAGACAGAACACAATATGCTGTGTCAGTCGACCTCAACCTGCATCAGCTACATGCTGCAGAAACTGAGATGCAGCTGGTCAAATATTGCGGGGCCTATCCAATAACTAAGGACGACATGATAATTTCTTACCTGTCTCAAGAAAACAAACAGGTTCGTTCGTTCGTTCTTTGTGGGCAGGGGTCCAGCCTACTCTGGACTCCAGTGCTGATACCTTTATGGTCCAATGCACCAGCCCAGGGAGAGGAGGGGAATTGGTAGGTGTGTGCGGTGTATGTGCGAGTTGTGTAGGGTGGAAGAAGGAACAGTAGGCGTGAGCAGCTTGTCAGGTATTTCTAAGTGCGCCCCCTCTAGGCATGGCCTACTGTCTGGCTAAGCCCGGACTGGCACTTATTCACCTTGACGCTGCTAATCAAGGCATCAGCAACGGTCAAAGTTTATAGAAGACACCGTCGAACCCTTTTACCTGCCCGGGATCAACTCCCTGTTCATCGTGTGCATAGGAATTATTAGAAATAATTCTTTGGTAGGCAGACGAACCTGGGCTGAGGCGCGAACCTCGGCCACTGAGCACGTCATGCTCTACTGCACACGGCAGCCGAGTGCACTGACCACTCGGCCACATGCACATGGGCAGGTTAACTCACAGGTTCAAAACAACGACAATTATGGTGTGGACAACTGTCTTATCCTGGTTTATCTGGAAAATGTGTATATAATTTCTACACCCTTACACGCCAAATCGGGTGTATCACTCGGCTTCACCCAGTTACCATGTCCCTGACTCCTCCACTTCTAATGCCAGATCCCATAATTCACAGACCCACACCATCACCATTTTAATGGTCGTTGCGCAGGTGAACCTGGGATAGCTGGTTCTCTCTCGGATGTCTTACTTCACTTTTTCTAGAAGAAAATCTTCATGGTAAGTAGCCGAATGCCCTTGAATGAATGAATGAATATTTATTTGCACAGCAACTATAGAGAGACCAAGTTGCCCTTCCCGTCACTTAACCAACAGTGTCAAAGCACTAAAAATTACACAGACCACAAAGATGTAAACTAGAAGATGGACTTGGACACCTTCACCACCTAGACGGTCCACTGTGACCTTGACCTTTGACCTCCAAAATTTTATCAGGTCATCAGTAGGGGCTATTGAATATTCCCAGTAAGTTTCATTGAAATTGCTCTGGCTGTTCATGAGATATGATGGTCAATAAGATCTCCAGTTGAACGGACAGCCTGAAAACATAATGCATTTGCCGACATTGTCACGTTGCGAAAGCATAAAAACAGACAGAGACACGTAAACATGTAGGAATACAGTGACAAATGAATTCACAGTCAAACATGCAGACAGACACCAAGACAAAATGATTATCAAGCCGCCTGCAGTGTACAGTACCTATTCAAACCTACCAACATACACATAATGTAAAAACCTAATAAAAATGTCAAAATGTTAACAGCAAATATAAATACTGTTGTAAGCAGTCGTACCTCACAGAGTGGAAGGATTAGTCCCTTGAAAAATGCACCAGGTTTGAACAATGCTTTCCTCAGGGCCTTTCAACACAGAATCATTAACAAATAAACAACACATCATAAATCACTCTGCACATCATCATCATCAGCATTATCCATGGTAACATGATAATCATGACGATTTATTATGACACTGTAACACTGAAGACTCATTACAAGAATGGCGACAATTAACTAATTAATTCTAATAATTAATAATGACACTGTGGCAATAACAAGGCATACAAGACAGAAAGTTAATGGAGACATAGCTGAAAGCCGAAATGCTAATAATCAATGATGATTAAATGGTTGGTTGAGAAATTAACGTCCCCTTTCAACATAAAATTAGGCTAAATGGTGAACACGGTCTTGGGTGGAAACAGAAATTCTAAAATGTTTAGGTCAAACTAGTAAAAAGCAAAATATATATAAATATAGACGATTTACAGCACATATAAAATGCATATTGAAAAAAATTAGACCATACGGGGACTGATGGTCGAGTCTTCACAACTTCAAAGTCACCTGACACAAAAACTAGGCCGAATATAAAAAATCCGGCCCGATCAAATTTTGATATTGTGCCCTAGTTTAAGAATCCATGGTCAGTTGCCAGCTCTCATTGTAAATGGCGGAGGAGATACTTTTGAAAACGGCCGGATTTCCAACTTTAAAGGGCCTGTGACCTTGACCTTGGATCGAGTCATAATGCATACCATCATGCATCACTCGTCAACCTGTACCTACATGCCAAATTTCATTGAAATCGAAGAAAAGTTTTGTGGATGGACATACGCACGTACGGACGGATATTTGAGATCGGCTTTATTAGGTCGACAGTCAAAGAGTCAATCTAAAAATGCTAAATATTTTATTTAAAAATCACAATAAATGTGTGGCAATGAACAACAACAACACGTTATATCTATCGTGCTGACAGCATTCATCACTGAAAAAATACAAGATGGTTGAATATATCATGCAGAATATGAAATGCTTTGGCTTGTCATAAGTGGGTGTACCTTCAACAATGGAGAAGGCAAATTACGACGGCAACTGGCAACACATGTCCATCTAGAAACCTTACATTTAAACAGTAAATGAGTGTGCATATCAGCTAATGGAAAGTTAGTGTACAAGTTCAATGCATGACATCTCATGGCCATTTCTAAATTCCTGAATTACTGTCGAATTATACAACCTAAATAAGAATATTTGAAAAAGTTCTAAAATCAGTTCTTACCTGGTACAGGTGAAAATTGAGTTTCTTGTATTCAGCAATGTCATCACGAATGCGTGGCAACACAAAGAGATTAAGAAACCTACAGACAAACAACAGATTAGTAACAACATAGAACAATGCCATTTACAATTATTGTGTGTTGCCATAAATTGGGGGATCTGCTCCCCATTTGATACATGGTTCTATGGGCCCACCTGACTCAGCCCCAAATGGCATCTTGATCGATTCAGCCGTTGTTTGCAGGGCTCACAAACGTTATCAACAGACAGACTGACCACGCTACTGCATGTGTAGCAACAGGTCACTATCACTAGCTAATGCTGTGATGCAGCCTAAAAATGCAGTTGACTGATCAAGAAGTAAAAGTAACAAGTGAATTTCGCATCTGAAGCATTTGTGGTTGTTACATCCCATTAGGACGACACCTTGTTTACTTACCTACTCTACACTGGCTGTCTGACAGCAGTAACCAATGAGGCAAACAGACTAACAACACAAACAAACCTCTGAGCCATTTTGTCATTCAAGTTTGAGATGAAGATGCGCGTTGCCTGGTAGACGGCTGCAGCTGTCCACCGGTCCGGCTGAAGGAAGTCCAGGATCTGTTCACAAAGATAATACGAAGTACAGGATGAACATTAAAGACAAACAACGAGTCCCAGAGAAGGCCATGCATACAGACTGACACACGGATGGCTTTGCTAGTGACTTTCTTTCACAGATTGCATTTGCATTTAACTGGTGGCAGTTTGGCGTAGTGGCAATGTGTTGGTCTCAATCAACGAGGTTAACCTACGCTGAGCCTGGTTAGTACTGGAATAGGTGACCATAACTCAGCCTTCTATCCTCCATGGGACGGTAAAACGATTACCAGCCAAAGGGCGGTAATGCTCTGTGGCAAGCAAGTAAAGGCAGACATAGTGTAATTTGCAGGTAAAACTGTGTGATACATGTCTGAGCGCATTAGAGGTAGTGACGACGATGTACTATACAAGTGACGTATACTTTATTTTACTTCACTTTAATACATATTTTTCTTCTGCAACCTAAACAGCACAAAGAGGGTGTATGTAAAGCCACTGCAGAGAACCCTTGGCTTCTTCTCCATAATCTGAATGCACTGGTTGTCATCAGCAATGGATTGCAGGCAGCAAAAGTTTGCTCCAATAAAACCCCCCGGCTCTAAATTGTGGGTGCCGGCTACAACAAGTTGACCTGTATAATGGCTGTAAAGTGGTAGTGTTTCTTCTGCAACTAGGATGACACATTTTGGGACCTTGGTGCAAAATCTGGTAGCAGTATAATAAACAAATAAGCTCAGGACCAGCAAACACTATTCAGGGGTAAACACAGCTGTTTTGTCTCTATATAATACAGTCAACAATTTGACACTAGTGACTGGGCACTGGACAGTATCTGCACCACCAAAAACAAATTAGCCCCATACGGGACTGACGGTCGACTCCTACTTACTGCCAACTTCAAAGTCACATGACACAAAGACTAGGACAAAAATAAAACATAAGGCACTGATAAGCTTTAGGTATTGTGCCCTAATTTAAGAATCCATGGTCATTCGCCAGCCCCCATTATAAATGGGGGAGGAGACAGCCTTTGAAAATGGCCGAATTTCTGACTTTCAAGGGCTCGTGACCTTGACCTTGGATCGGGTCATACTGCATACCGTCATGCATCACTCATCGACCTCTACCTACATACCAAACTTCATTGAAATCGAAGTAACATTTTTGTGGACGGACGGACAGACGGACGGACATTTGAGACCGACTTTATTAAATTGACTCAAAGGAGACCATCTGGTGACCCACGTAAACCTGAAAATAAACATAATATGGCTGTGTCGACCATAACAGGTATATACCAAATTAACATATGAAGCCATAATTAATAGCCAATTACCTCCAGAGAAACATGGCTTTAAAAATAACAACTACAAAAATGTCTGAATACCTCTTCCCAAGCTTCAAACTTCGGCAGGACTTTAAACACTTTTGGCAGTGCACCACTCCGATATTTGGGAAGAATTTCGCGCACCTGCACGAGCATAGCAGTCATCTTGTCTCCTTTCTCACCGAGATGCTGCAGCGCACCAATACGCCGGCTTGACTGGTCTGCACAAATGACATCACTGAAGAAAACATAATATAAAGCTGCTAGATGTAAATTCGGTCTAACTTAACTTCATGTCACAGTTTTGTCTAAGGCTTAGCGGAATCTTACACTATAAATTCAGCAAGTCTAGACTTGGATGGGACTTCAGTCCAATTAGTTTGTCATCTACTAGGAAAATACAGAAATGGCTTAAGCTTAGACCTAGATAAAACCAAAATCAAGTTAGGTGTTGATAGTTAATATTTCTTACCACAACTGTTAACTTAAATTCAACAGTAAATAACCATTTCATCTATAGCAAATGTGCAATAAATTTCAATACCTTCTTTTGCATAACAAGGTGAGTGGGTGGCTAAGTAGGGAATCCACTCCCAAAATATCGATAATGAAACGGAACATTCTGAATGTCGGAGAATGTAGAAATAACACAACAAAATACACAAATCACATTGCTGCAAAACACGACTGCTGACAAATGTTGCTAAGTTTACCCGATAAGCGACTGCCAAGCTCCGTCTGTTTGGTTGTCAGCTTCTCCTTTAGAGATTCAGCAACAGATGTCTTGACAACACTATCCGAAGACATGAACATCTCAAATGCTCTTTCATCCTCTTCACACAGACCCTAAAATAACACCCTGTATGGTACCTCAAATCCCAACGATGCTATCAGCAGTGACATACTCATTAATGTTAAATCAATAACGGTAACTAAAAATATTAGCTGCAAGTATAACAGCACAGCAACAACCCGTTTAACAGCCATTTATCCTGGACAACTTGGGTGGAACAGTACTGGAAAAACACACTCAGTCACTCACTCTCTATCTTCGTGGGTATTACAAAACATCTTCAATGAACGTTCTCCATTTACTACAGTCCATAGCATCTTCCTCATGTAGTTGTCAGATGTTACAAAATACTACTCAATCTTGTTGAAGTAAAATTTGGCAACTTTTTCCAGTATAGTAATGTTGTCACTGTGACACGAGGCCATCCGTTTAAATTGTTTAAAGAGTAAAGTGATGTTAATGCCAGAAAATCATTTTTAGCCAGCACATTATAAATGTTTGGAAGTTTGCCACCAAAAATTGGTGATTTTGACTCTGTACGATCATTTAATAGGACTATTAAGTTTGTGGATTTTTTGTCTGTTAAGAAATGTCTTTTGCTTTTTAATGTGCATGTGTGTGTTTTCTATGTATGTTGTGTTTGTCTGCATGTGTATGTATGGGCAGCTGTTAGTGCTGGATATCCAGCCTTGCTGTTCCTGCTCATTTATTCATGTTGAACTACAACTATGTCAGCAGAACACCATGCTAGCGATAACAGATAGCTCCACAAGACGAAAAGGCCAGTGAGACATCAAATTGGACATTTAACCCAGCTAGTATCAGTCTACCTCCCAAGAATACAAATGATAACACAGTTCAGTAAGTAAGTTACAATCAACTGACACTTAAGTCAGCACTGGCACCAACTGCTTCAGCCACTGCACCATCATCATGTCTTGTCACAGAGAAGCCTTCATCATCGCCGTCATCATCATTCTCATCCGATGATGACTCGGTGTCTGATTGTGAGCGAACAGCTTTGTCAAGTCTTGCAGTGTCATGAATAGCAGCTGATGACAACTTGTCAAGCTTTGGCATTTCCCGTGCCGTGCTACACATAATAACATGATAACTAAGGTAAGAAGACTAAATGCAATAGCACACCTGATACTACTGTACAGCTCCAGAACTTATCAACATACAAATAATAAATTGAACAAAAGGCAGCCATAACTTTCTGCGAAGCCCATGGTTTACTCTGTTCATTGCTCTTTGGTAATAACCAAATTACACTAGTTGGTAACACAGGCTTCCAAGTATGAAAGACTGCTAAAATCCAGAGTTTTTACGTAATAACTCAAAAGTCAAACTTGTAACCTTTCAACTATAAATCCACTATAACAAGAATACACACAGCTAATGACAAGAAAGAAAATAGGATGGACTTCTTATTGCTGTCTGAATCGAGAGTCAAGCTTCTCAACAAGTCTAGACATGTTCTATTACCATAACAATCAATAATAAATTACTGTGAACAAAATAATCTACACTAATTTTTATCACAATTCACTGAAGAATGGCAAAAATGGTATTTAAGATGTCCTCATACATGTGGCTGACAATGTGACAATTAAAACAAATGCATTTTGGTTATACTTTGCCATATGTTATATGCAGTTTACTTGCAAGTAAAAATGCACACGCATGTATAAACATAAACATGCAGTGTCTGAACTATTCCTGTCTCGACACAGGACTGATCAACTGCCAACACACTGCGTGTTAAAGTCAACCGAGTCTCTTACACTTTGTACGACAGTAAACAGTAATAGCTGACAGGGTGTGGATTACAGTCAGTGTTTTTTTAGTCGGCCATTTCATTTTAGTCATAGTTTTTATATAGTCGACTAATATTTGCTATCATTTTTATTTTATTTTAGTCGAGAATGTTAATTTTAGTCATAGTTATAGTTTTAGTCGACAAAAAT
>Ga0209780_1001235_pt1 | contig 16361 bp, 9 predicted proteins | sample WorMetexBAHAMAS2_FD_187384 | JGI IMG/M metagenome (GOLD analysis project Ga0209780, IMG submission 187384) | Marine gutless worms symbiont microbial communities from Max Planck institute for Marine Microbiology, Germany - Inanidrilus exumae... | ecosystem: Host-associated > Annelida > Digestive...
TGATTCGATTAAAACCAGTTAAAGCCAGTAATTCAGACAAAATTGCTAGTACACACTATCTTGGGCACATATTTATGCTGCAGATGATGTGTTATTGATGTGATAGAACGAAGACAGTAAAATCACAACTATTGCCATTATTAGTTCAATTAGTGTTCCTCAAATTGATTTCATTGAATTAACAAAACATTATCAGAACTTAATAAGATGTATAAATGTTATTCCAACAAAAAATCCATCAGAATTTTCAACAGTTGATTAATTAGTAATTAAAAATTGCAGCTGTTGATAAAATGTTGGTTGAAATTACAGAGGAGGAGCTCCGGTGAGAAACTTGACACAGATGACATACGCTGAGCTACGAGATACTATCAACACCTCATGTGGTGTGTTGCTGCTATCATGCATGACTGTAGCTTTTAATGTTATTGCATTTTTAATCTTTTGGACGAAGTGTACCACCCTTGACTTTAAAAATCAAACATTGTCTTTGTTTCAGTTCATTGCATGAATGGATGACAGTGCTAACTGCCAAGTAAGCTAGAAGTGAACACCTGGTCCTCCTTGAATTACATGATTGAAGAGATGACATCAGCATCCTTTTTCACTTGTTTCACAAATATCCACCAGCACAGATCACAGTGGGAAAACTAATGAATAACGATGCCATTGTCACGTCACCTCAGCCAGCCCGATGACACCATCCGGTGACTTTCCAGGTCCTTCGGCTGACACAGTTAATTAGTTGGAACGAATGGCCGTGAATTTTACTCTTGAACTGAAATGAACTGTTGAGGACAACGGTTCTAGACAACCTCGTTACATGATCTCACATTAATGAAGCAGCCATTATGGATGGCTTTGAGTGGTACTGTGCAGTTCTCGTGGCAGAAGCAAGAAATTATTGATGATGGTGATGATATTACAAGCCACTTGCAGCTTTTGATTTACGTGTAAGCATGTCATAGTTAACACATGCTGTATTTCCTGAGATATCAGAGTTGGAAAGGTTTTAGACAGCAAAACTGAACTTCAGGGTTACTCAAAGTTACTGATATTGGTGCCATTTGATAGGCCACATATGACATCCTGTTAGTTTTCCATTACAACTATGTCTCTATCTTACACCATTTCCGAGATAATGTCAGTTATTTCCCAAAATTTGAAGAGGTTATGTGACCCTGAACACATCCCCTTCTATAGTAGTCTATCATGCATACACTAGTACTACTCGCTGTCAGACAGCAAATCCAAACTTGAACTCTGCTCACTGCACTGCAGTGCAGTGCTCTGCACTGGACGGTGTAAGTGCTTTGTGATGAACATTTATAAACTTAACGTAAAATATGTCAGTTATTGTATGTGGCTGATACCGCCAACATTCTAGCAGTCCTTCAGTAATCGGATTAGTGACAGTCTGTGGACGACACAGTATGCCGTAGTTGGTACACAGTGAATGAATGTATGTTGGTAGACATTCGTCTGCTGGAGGCATGCAGGGCGGAGTTCCATCGTCGTCTTAAATTCTATCACGAATGGAAGGAGAAGAACGTGAAACAGGCTGAAGAGACAGAGTTGCGTGCTCCTCAGATTGTTCTCGACGCTGGTTTGTTTAACTGGCATCTTTTTCCGCCACTTGCTGTTTTGCATTTTGCTAGCTTTATTGAAGCTTTGCTTGCTTGACAGTTCATTATGCCAACACTATAGTTTTTGGCTTTTTGGTTTTACAGCTGAAGTTTGACATAAAAGTTGTTTGTTGATTGAATATTGTTTGGAATAGTAGTAAGTGGTGCATGAATTTCGTCAGCAGATATCATTTCATTTGTGATAAGTGAGAAACTTACAACATTTCTTAACTAAGCTTTTGCTTAACTTGCCTGTGCAGTCAGTTCGTCAGTGTCATTTGATGTGCTGCAACTTCATTTTATCAATTACTGACTTTTTCTCCTGATATATGAATATGCAATATGTTAACTTCTTTTCTGAGATTGAAGTTACTGCCTGATATATGGTGCATAATGCAAGTGTAAACTAGAAAACAGAGGCAGTCGTATTGACATGGAGACCCACGCCGGCAGCAGCTGCACACGGCCATAGCAGCACACATCACTAGCAACCTTGCGACCATGACGGTTTTTGTAACCATGTGACCTTCACCTTTAACCTTTTAACTTTTGGGTTAATGCGTGCCGAGGGACTACTATAGAGTATATGTGTACGAAGTTTGGTGTTGATAGCTCCAGCCGTTTTCCTTTTAGAGCGCAGACAAACAGACAGACAAACTAACAGATGCGACTGAACGCCCTACCCACGCCGGCGGCTACATAGCTATACAGCCGGCGTGGATAAATAGCAGAGTTACCAAATTATCACTTTTGTTTTGCCTTTCACGACTGCGTTAAAGCTGTGGAGATCTGGTATTAGTATATTGAATTTGATGTGAATGTTGGTAGACTTTGTTTGTTATCCACACATGCCGATAGGCAAGGTGTAAATATATCGGTTACTGTTTGTAATTTTGTTATTTTTGTTTGTTTGTACGGTTACGGATTTCTCCGTGGAAGATAAAGCCAGCAGTGTCAAATTTTGCAGGGCAGTTCGTCGGCGTTCTGGGCAGGGAATCTCACATTTTAGGGAACTTTGCTCCCCAGAAGCCCAAAATCAGACGAATCGGCCAGCATGTGAAGGATGATGAATGTTCCAATTAGTGACTCCACGATGTGGTTATCATTTTGCACCGTGTGTAGACATAGGATCGGCAGGTGTGGATATACGTCAGTCCCCAAAGATGGACGTACTTGTTTAAGACTTTGTTACATTCATAGTGGCACTGCAAACAATGAAAAAGTTTTAACAATTATTTTGTGACTAATGTTTGTCACTTTGCAAAAACAGAGCTTACACACAACATGTGTTCATATGCAGTGCTGTTTTGATGTGCTGAAATTGATGTAATGTTGTCCTAGAATGTGATAGTATTCAAATAATCTAATTTTAATAATTTATCCTCTGTTTACCAGTATTTCTCCATTTAAATGCATAAAAACACTTGGGGATACATGAATCCAGTTCTTTAAAAGCCGGAGGCCTTTTTTGTCACCAAAACAAAAACTGAGTTGGGAAGCATCTGGGTGGAAAGACCCTCGAAAGAGACCTCATGAATCGAAGAGATTATGTTCACAAGGATCAGGTCAAGGAGTGTATGTTTCACAGTTTTTTTGTCTTTGATGCCATTGTAAAGTCAAAGTAAATGGATTTGCATAATGCTTTGTATATGATAGTCATCTCTGCTGAGATATGGCATTTTTAATGAGTAATCGCACAGTTATCTTGCACTCACCCTCAGTCCTCAGGTGGAGTGAGCCGCCATACCTGCCTTTATTACCAGTACCAGCCATAGAGCATTGCCGTGCTTAGGCCAGTACCAAAGTATATTTATCGGCAGCAGAAGCATGTGTGTGAACAACTTGCTACACACGATCTTGACTCACAAGTTGAGTGCTCTGGTCACTACACTTCCACACTTACAACTGTGTCTTTCATTTTACTTTATGTGTGATTTAAACCACTAGTATTAGGTAAAGTGAGCATTTCTTTTGAGTTTTGACTAACCTCTCCTCCCCTCCAATAAGCATCATCTGATATTTATTTATGGTCTGGAGGTCAGAAGGGAAAATAATCATAACTGTTCTGAGCTGTATTGTGTATGATAGTTGTGCACAATGATACGTACACACATGCGAACAGTTATTAAATTTTCTTGTTGGTTTAGTTTAAAGTTTTATTTTGTGCTGGGTTAGTTTTATCATTTGTGTATTTTTGTGTTAGCTTAGATTAGTTTATTTTTGGGTTGCTTGCTTTTGTTGTGTTGGGTTTAGTTTTTTTAATTGATTGGGAAGAACGTCTCCAAAATGATCTACTCTGTGTCGGTGGGATGTAAAATCTTAATTCAGTCAATTTTTTACTAATGAATATGCATTCCTTATTTGGCTTCCACAGCTTTTCATGTGAATTCAGTGGTGGTGGTTGCTTTCGCAGCAATGATTAGCATTATCTTTGTGCTTATCTGCAGCGTGTTAGCTAGCAGTTTTGTAATAGTTTTCATGCTGATCATTTAATTAACTTTAATTTAACACAGTTTAACTGTGTTAAATTAAAGTTAATTAAACCAGCCAACAGTGTTTGTTGAATTGGTATGAAAGTATTTATTTACATACTACATAAACGTTTGGTAAGTGAGCATTTCTTTTGACTCATGCGTATTCTATCCTTGCTTGGCTTTTACAGCTTCTCGTGTTGATTCGAAGGCGGCAGTTGCTTCAGCCAAAGAATCTGTCGCTAATGCTGCCAACAGCTGTGGTTAGAGTTGTTTTTGTGCTTATCTGCAGCATGTTAGCAGTTTTGTAGAAAAATTGATTGGTGCTATCTTTTTGTGCAAAACTTTATATACATGTTCTTTCGTTATTCATATGTTTGCATAATTAAAGTTGAGAGAGATTAAAAATACATGGTAATAACATAACATAACATATTCGTTTAATGAACATACTTGAAAGAACACAAGATGATACAACACAAAGATAAAAATGCGATGTAATGTCAGTTTGTCCCTGATTCAGTGTGGATAGTTACATAATAGCGTCAGTAAATGTTTTTATATAGTATTCTAGTGATGAAGTTAAGAGTCCATAAGATGTCCAGGGTGTTGCAGAAACAGCTGAGTATGTGGTCTTCTCCGGAGATTGTAGCACTGTGAGGCAGCCGAGTGTTGAGGAAGTAAATAATGGACAAGGTGATGCTTATTATGTTGAATTTTGTCAAAGAGCTGATCGTCTGCTGTATCTCATAGTTCTTGAAAGGATGGGAAGTTTGGTTGGCAAAATCGTCATTTCTTATTGCGCCGCAGGAACGCGTTGATTTAATAGACAGTTAATGTCTATAAGAGCATATGCAATGAATGCATTTTTGTTGTGAATTCTGCATTTTCTTATGTTTATGATTATACCTGCATCCTGTTATACTATTGGTATGCATTAACAATAACAAATGAAGTAGCATGTTGTACTCCTTTGTCCTTAGTAATTGATTTAAGCTTAAAGCTGTTTTAGAGATTCGTAGAAAGTTGGTTTTGTTGCAGTACAGAAGCTCCTTGTAAAAACTTACAGAATGCCAAGAGATGTTAAATAGAACGGGTTTAGATTAAAACACAAAGCAGCCACCATAAGCTACCATGGACTTTCTAAGCCACAGGCTGCTAGAGAAATGTTTAAGCTATGCCAGATAAAGCCATATAGGAGCTGAGCTGTAGCTCAGATGCAGTAAGTATGGCTTATGGCAGCTAAAGTGCAAGACGGGCTATTTTGTTATATAATCTATGCCTATCGGTACCACATCACAATTTGCACTATCTGTGTCATTTTATGGTCTAATTACTGCACGTTTTAGTACCTCAATGCTGTATTTTGCTTAACACCAATGTATGACACTTTATTCGGAAACTGCAGCCAAATGACGCCTGATATTAACGCCTACAAGGTTTTGCATATCAATAGATGCAGGAATCTGAGTCAATAGGCCAGCCATAAAATTCGTAAGCCACATCTTTTGGGTCTAATTTAGATGCTTTGCAATAAGTGTTAATAAAATCCCAATATGTGTATAGACATAATATTTAAGGAAACTGGCAAGAATCCATATTTGTATATGCAATGTGTGACTTCCAGCTCTCTTCAATTTCTGCCACTATTTTCTATTAAATGGAGAAGGAGAGCTGAAGACAGGAAAGAGTGGCAGAATTGAACAGAGCTGGAAGTCCTGTATCTGTTTCTTAGTAGATTACTTAAAGAAGAAGGTTGAACAACATATCTAGTCATTGCAGAATTGCAGATACAGTTTGGATTCTTGTCCGTTTTGTTAATTATATCTATATACATATTAGGACTTGACATTTTATTTGAAACACTAATGTGCATAAGTAAAGTGTGATGTGTTGTTTAATTGTGTTGTTCAGCTACAAATAACCCGTTTGCATCAGACGTATTTGCAGTTCCTCCAATGAATGAGCAGCGGTATTTTCGCATCCCGTTTGCACGACCACTGAATCCCAGTCAGCCACAGAATGTGTCCCACGGCTGGTGGTTTGCACACTTTGATGGCAACTGGATTGCTCGCCAGATGGAGCTTCATCCAAATCAGCCTCCGCAGCTGAAGATTGCAGGTACTTTACAACATAATTGTGTCTTTGGTGAAAAAAAGCAGTGCTTTTGAAACACAAACTCCATGTTTTGCATGTTTGATGAACCAGAGCATTATGCATTATTTTGCTGGAACGTAAATAATTTTCAGTTTTACAGTTATGGAATGGATGGATGACAGGGTTCAGCAAAGCATCATAATCAAAGATGCTGTCAGTTTTTATGCAGAGTCAATGAGAGTCAGATCAGTATTTCCAGGTGTTGATGTACTTACCAGTTCCATGACATCTTATGAGAAAGAGCCACATTGATTACAAATTGTAATGGAACTAAGTCATATGTTGAATTTTCCATGTTAGAAGCATAAGTTTTTTGGTGACTGTTTTAGATGGTTTTATTTCAGAAACTTTGCTGTGAATTTTGTTGATACTTGTATGTTAGACATTTATGTCAAAGGACTGACATCTGCAACAATTAGAAGGACGTATAATTCCAACAAAAATTTGTCACAGTTAGACTATTTTGTATTTTGGCATTAATTTTTTCCAGAACACTGTATTTCGTATACCAAATGCAGTTGAGATTAAACAGTCCTTGCGCTTGTGTTCTTGAAATCGACTGGGTTGTTTCAGTTATTGAGGTTGAAGTTGACGTGAAGCTGTGTACTGATGCAGGTATTGATGACATGACAATGTGCGAGATCAGCCTGCCAGACACTGGTATGACGACAAAGGAAGGTGCTGAGATACTGGAGCATGAGTTTGAACAGGTGTGGGCTCGCTGCCATGGCGATCAGTATCTACAGCAGGTGAAGACACGAGTGTCATCAAAATACCTTCAGGTGAAACTCGGTGTGATGCCACCCATGAAGTGATGCATGCCTGTCATTCCATGTGTACTATTTGAGCACAATTTTCCATCCCATCATTTGCCATGTTTGCAGTTATTTATTTGTAAATCTTCTGACATTGAATTACATTCGTCTGTTGTTCTGTTTATTATTTATTAGTTAATTGCATTTGTTGAACATAGTTCACTGATATTCCTTAGTGTTAGCTTCACGTGAAAATTGTTTGGATGGTGTCCAAGTGTAGTTCCTGTAACTATTTTTAACGGGTAACTGTTTATTTTTGGGCATGTGGCCTTTTTTCACGTATTTCCGTCCAGCTGTCAGAGTTAAGTACATTTATGTTATATTTATTCTCCGAAAGAGAACAACGACAACAACAACACCATATTACAGTCATTATATAGGTCACCCGGTGTTAGCCGGCACTCCAGTTTAAACTGGAGGATTTTGCTGAAGCAAACTTTTGCTGCCAGCATGGCCTTGCTGATGTCAACTGGTGCATTCAGATTAGGGAAAGATGCTAGACTATCAAAGGATGCTAGACTTCTAGGAAACATAGCAAAGTCTTTACAAATAGATAATGGGCACGGAAGCATGCAGTTTCAATAATTTTTAATCGCGGCCCTTTTGTTGATGTCGTATATTTTTAAAATGACATGACACATGGAGTAGTGACAAATTTAGCACATTTCTAGAAGCTGTTTCCAAGCCTGTCATAAGTTAGTGGAATTAGTAGTTATTGCAATAAGTACTAGTTTCTGCTTTACACTGAAGTACTGGAAACGTGTTGCTTTGAATGTGGTGCATCTGTTGTGCCTCTGTTGTGGTCTTTTGTAGTCTCGTATCCATTCCTCATTCATGCGTGATTGTAGTGATTGTAGCGATGCTTCAGTATATTGAAATATCGTTATATTGTATTGATAACAAAATGTATCGTATCGTATCATATTTCAGAACTAAATATCAAAATTTTTGATATAATACAATACTCTTTGGTGGCTTCTGATTGGCGTGATCTCTGACCGTGACAGCTGACTTTGAATGTTCTGTAGATTAACTTTGTAAAACTTTGATACTCAACGCAGAATTGTCATCATGCAACATCATTTCAGTATACTGCCACGGCACTTCAAAACAGTCGGCACTCAGCACTTCAGATAAGAGCAAAGCTGCAAAGCTGCATCCTCACAAACTTAAATTGTGTCAGCACTTGTTGGCCACTGACAGTGTCCATGTGTATGACGTAGTTTTTGTCACATTTGAAATTAAAATTTTATCGAAAAGGATAATGTCCCATTTCACCTGTATGATGCACAATTCCAAAAATAACACACATTGTGAATATAAAAATAATGCATATTTGGAATGAAAATCTAACTTATTACAGTGTGTTCATGGGTTGAACAAGCCACTGCCTGCTTGCTTTTGAAATAGCGATATTGTAATGATATCGTGATATTTGGTAAATATTATATTGATGCTGTATCAGAATTGAAATTCTGATATTGAAGCATCACTATTGCTTAGTTACATACAGTTGGGATCAAAACGTCATATCTCAGCAACAGCTTGATCGGTCGCCATGATATTGTAATGATATCGTGATATTTGGTAAATATTATATTGATGCTGTATCAGAATTGAAATTCTGATATTGAAGCATCACTATTGCTTAGTTACATACAGTTGAGAGTAAATTAGGTGAATTGTTAGGCATTCTTTTGTTGGTGGTGTCTTAACTTAGAACATGTTCATTTTAGTCGCATTTGTTTACTGCTGCTACTTCAGAGTGCTGTTAAACGCTTCTTTCTTTGCATTACGTAGTAGTAGTAATAGTAGTAGTACTAGTAATAGTAGTAGGTATCCACGACGACTTTCAGTGACATTCTTAGCTGCTTGGAACAGCTGTTTGATTGGTTGTAATAATTTATTGTTGGATGTGCTACAGTTGTGATTCCGTATGGCACAGTAGATGACGATATTTAATGTCAGAAAGTCATCAATATTTTGCTCCAGTGCTTGTTTTATGTGACTGTCAGTATCAAAGTCATACTTACGTATTTTGCTGCACTGCAGTGTAGTTTAAACAGATAAAACATTCTAGTATGTATTTACTGTACAGTATTTTGTGTGCTAGTTTCCTGTCACTATAAATCCTATGTGCTTTATATCTCAGAAAAGACGTCACATCTTCGACTTGTTATAACTTTGATATACACGAACCAAAGCTATAAAATAGCTGTGCTCACTTTTAAAATCTTGACTACACATCAACCTACTGCTTCCATGTTAGTCTGCTTGCACTGCATACTCAGCCAGCATCTTCATATCTTATACATGAATACTGAGTTTGGTCGTCATCCCTTCAGCTACTATTCGTCCAAAATATGGAATGAAATCCCTGTCATTAACAAAGCTTCTGATACAGTAGCTACCTCTAAACGTCAGCTTAAATGTCACTTCCTTAGTCAGTTGGCCACTCACTGACACAGTCCGTCTCTGTCCACCTGATGACTGCCTGCACCTCCAGTTCAAGATTTCTTGACACTGTGTGCTCCGTACGGGCTCTGAGGCAGTAATGCGCCGTGATTTTCATGTGTTAATTTCGGCGCTGTATAAATTGCTTGTTTGTGTGTTTACTTGACTCCCTTTCTTCCTTCTTTACTTTCTTCTTTCCTTAAGCTTTCTTTCTTACTTATTTACTTCCTTACTTGTTTACTTCCGGACTTATCTATCTACTTCTTCCAGAATAGACCCATTTTGTTTCCAGGCCGGAGGTCATAGGATGCCACCAAACCTGGCTTTAGTTTTTTTGTTAATTTTATGTTGTAGTATATTTTGTTATATACGGATGCATGTTTGCTTTTGTTGTGTTTGTTTCAGTTTTTAAGTACTAAGCCAAGAGATTGGCTGGGAAGAACGTCTTCGAAATGACCTATATTGTGTTGGCTTGGTTGTAAAACCTTAGCTCAATCATTAACCTTGACACTATGCACGTTATAAGTTATTATTGTATGGTCGTAATGCAGCGATAGCAGCCTATTGCTACACATGGATTGCCGTGGTCGGTCTCTGTCTGTTGGTCACGTTCATGAGCCCTGCAAAAACAGCTGAATTGATTGAGATGCCGTGTGGGGGGCTGAGTTTGATGGGCCCAAGGAACCATGTATTTGATGGGGTGCAGATCCCCTAAGGGAAGGGGCAATTTTTGGGGTTGTCCGATCCATTCAAAAGCATTGGGAGTCGGCTGTTTATTTCGCCCAGCCCGCATCCGTGGACAGATTTTAATAATCTATACGTCATATGACGGGTTTCCACGCAAGGAAGTGCCTTTTGGTGTCGCATTGATACTGCTGCCTATAGTAGAGGTATATTCCCTCAAAAAGCCCTTTTGGGCATGAATAGGTATTTTCAAGCCTAACGCAAAAATAATATTAAAACTTGCTTATTATAGAAACTACTGCACTGATTCCAACCAAATTTTTCACTGTGATAAAGACCACCAAATACTCTTTGCAAGCTGTCCAAACATGATTATAACAAATCTAAGATAGTGGATGGCCGGATCAAAACGTCATATCTCAGCAACGGCTTGATCGGTCGCCATGTAATTTGACACAGTGACGCAAATTGACCCTCTGAACCGTATGGGCATTTAACATTTTAGATATCAATAACCAAGATGGCGGTTGCCCGCCATCTTGAAAAATCAAAAATGGCCATATTTCTGAAAAACACACAATTTGGCTTGTTGGTGAACATTGACCCTGTGAACCGTATCTGCAGTTGAAATTAATTTTTCATATTTTTAGAAATTCAAGATGGCTGCCATGTTGAAAAATATCGCCACATCTCAGTGACTGTTTAACCCATAGATATAGTATAATTAAATATTCTAGATTCGTGACGTTCAGTTATAACTGCAGGAGAAGTGATGCCACCGATTGCCAAAAATGCGGGGTCAACAAACAAAGATGGCCGCAAGTCAAATCTGTTATAACAACAATCAACAAAGCATTATGGGATTTGTTTTAGTAGACTCTGTGTCAATCACAGATCACGAAGTGCATAACTGACATATGTTTACGTAATTTGCATATTTGCATCAACGATGTGATCACAGATATGGCATACTCTTGAAAATCAACATCCAGGCAACTGGTTGGTTACGTCACATAGCAACAACATTGTCAACATATAAGCATGACTGTATTGATTTTACATTTTAATTTTCATCAAAAACAATTTACATGACCAGCTATTAGTTGTATACATGTTGAAAATTTGGAATAATGATAACATTACATGGCATTGTCTTCAGTGGCATAGAATAAATAGTATTTAAACATGAAAGACTTTCACCCATTAAAATTAGCCTGAGTTAAAACTATTTATACATTTAGTTGCAGCTATCGTAGTTGGCCTTAATAAACAGTGGCTTCGGGTTGGCTGGTGGGTGGCCCTGTGGTTTGATTGATTGGCATGAAATGTGGCAAACTGACGTACACTGACCCTCTGAACCGTATCAACAGTTAAACATTACATTGTCATCCGTGAAAAATCCGCCCCCGGCAGTGTGGCCTTTCGTCAAAATTGTTTGACCACTTGTTATTATCATCATCATTGTCATCACTTTCATCATTGTTATTATGTATTGAGACAACTGCTGCTGTCCATCGTTTTGCTCGTTGCTGTATTTGTTGTGATTACTTGTTTTGCTAGTCATTGGCAGTCCATGGTTTCACCTGTGGTACTGTTGTTAATTGCTTGTGTGATTATATGTCAGCTGCTCCTCACATTCTGCTTAGAGTCACGTTTCAGTTGTTTTAGTGTTCTAGTTCAACTGCTGCCTGTAATTGCTGTGTTGTATTGCAACTGTTGGTCGTAGTATTATTTCTAGTGCGTTAAATGTCCTCAGAGTCAACACTAATCAGTCATCATCTGTTTGTTCGTTTGAATGTGATCGTTATTTATTTTCTGGTTTATGTTGGCAGCAGCAATCGACTGTGTGCTGTTCTTTAACATTTACCTGTTGCACCTGAGTGATTTTGTAGTGATTTGTTTACACAACTGCTGATGAATTCTAACTGTTGCTTATGTTGTTGTTGTTTTATGTATTTATGGTTAATTTTTGTTACTTTTTGGCAGACTGAACTGAATGTGTGTAATATATTATTAAGCTGGCCATCCTGTGGAGCATGACTTATACAACAAGTGAAGAACAGTTCTGTCTGCCATATTCTGTTCAGAGTAATTGATGTGAGTTATAATCCGAGTCTAAAGAAGATGACACATGTAGCCTGTGCAATCACCCACAGTGCAAGCTGTGCCTGAATGGTCTCCAGTATCATCCATCATTCGATAACCAGTTTGGTTGGGCAATTTCTGTCATGCTTTGAGATTCAGTTTTTAAACAGACCAGAGGGCGTTGTCTGTGTCCACTGTAAATTGTGACCATTGGTAGCATTTAGCAACGCTTAAATGCCGTCGAAGCTCTGCCCGTATTTTTGGACCTGAGATGGACACGTGACTGCAGTCTGATCTAAGCTAGGCATGCCAGGGCGCTTTGAGAGTTGTTGTCGCCTGGGTAGGGACTAGGGATGCTTGCCAGTTGATCAGATGGACTAGACTTGCCTTACTCTGAGCTTGTGTGGTTAATGCCGTCATGCAGCAGATTGAAGGCTTGAGGCATTCTGCAGGCATACGAGTGTCCAGAGAGACACCATCTGCTGTTGTCCGAGAGAAAAATGTACCATACTTCAGTACTTGGCTTTACCAAACGCCACTCACATCTCGGCACCGGTCTTCATTACCCTCACAACATCTAACTATTAATTTACCAGATGCTGTAACTCTGGCAGGAGCTTATGAGGGAGGCTGAGCTTCTCCAGCAGCTCTGCAGGATTAGTTGCAGTTGGTGGCAGGCTTGCAGCAGCAGCGTGGACTATTCTTGCTGAAGGCAGAGGTCACTGCATAATATGCCCCGTTAGCTAGCACCGGTCCAAGGTATGTGTGTCTAAAATATAAACTCTTAGTGGCAGAATGGAAGGAGAGCACCTCAGAACAATACCTTGCAGCAGATGGTCTACTGTATACGTAATGTGTAACTGTAGAATCTTAGTAGTAATTAAGATGGTCACGCAGTATCTACCCAGCTGTTAAGCATAAAAATGCATCGAGTCCAAAAGCACGGGACTCACAATAGCGACATCAGTCAGGCAACAGAGCGACTGTAAGCCTTGTGCTCCCATCTACAGTGATGCAATACTTGTGAATCACTATCAGAACTTGTGAATTACAATCAGAATGGATCTGATTAACTCAATTAATGTTTTCGTTTGTTGGAGTGCCTTATGAATGTTGTCACTTAATGTGTGCATCTTAATTATTCTGTCATCTAGAAGTGTGATCCTGGGGACGAGGGAACGTCAGAAACTTCTCAAATTTTGTCATATTCTTAGTTGACTTGTGCTGAAGCTGCATAGCAGATCTGGCATCTGGCTGATAAGACTGCATTATGTTGTACAAGGTCTGGGTGCCCAGCAAATAAGGATACTTTCCATGCATCTTTACTCAAAACTTGGGACTGTCGATATTATTCTCTTGCTATTGTTGTGTTTGTTTCAGTTTTTCAGTACTAATTACTAAGCCCAGAGATTGGCTGGGAAGAACGTCTCCAAAATGACCTACTTTGTATCGGGTGGGACGTAAAACCTTTATCAATCAATTTTCCTTACTCCCAGCTGATTAATGCCCCAAAACATGAACTGTTCAACTACTTGTTTGAAATAAACATTTCAAATAAAATTTAAGCCAGCATAAGCATGATAAAACCTACTTATGATGAAAATGCTGTTAAACTTCCACCAGTTTCTCTACAGAATACAGATCGCACTTTTACAGGAGGTTAACAGTACTGATCATTACTGTAGATAGCTGGCATTTTCTTTGAGTTGTCTGATGGTTTCATGCAACACTGGATGTTTAGTTGATATGGAAGAAATAAGCTTAAAGTTCAGCAGTTGTTTAATTCAGCCTGCGAATTGCAATCTCGCTGATTAATGATTCGACTGTCATTGACGCGTTACATGGTATACAATCGCGCTCTGCGGGATTGTGGCTTGGGCCGCCCAGCCGCCCGTCCATCAGCCCGCCCGTCCGTCCGCCCGCCGTAAGCCACGCCTCCGTTCTTTCGCCCGTAAGCCACGCCCCTGGCCAAACAAACGTGACAAATTCGCCGACCTGACAAATTGACCGACCGATTATTAGATACAGATATTATTACTGGCCCGCCTACACATAGTGTAGGGGAGCCACACTAGTGATGCTCTCTGGCGTCTGGCGTCGTCTGTCATCGTCTGTAACACTCCACGGCGGGCCAGTAGAGTTTCGTCCCGTTCGGGCCACATCTTGTTTGGAAAGTTCTGTGGTCATTATGCCTTCGCCACGGCGAAGGTATTGTGTTTTTGTCAGCCACGTTTGTCTGCTCGTACGTTTGTTCTTTTATTTCGTCTGGACAGGTCTTGTTACCACTATATCTCGTGAACGACTTGAGCAGTCTCGATGAAACTTACAGGGAATATTCTCTAGCCCCTACTGATGATACTGATGACCTGATCAGGGAGGTTACAGCAGGCCGTCGAGGTGGCGACGCTGGGGCGTTGAAGTCCATCTTCTAGCTTTATGTCACATTTTGAATCAGATTTAGTTGTGCCTCTTATGTTTTACATACTTATTGATGTAACAGTTGCTGCAGTTGTGTTTAGGACTGCAGTGTTGTTCGGGACATGGCAACAGATTTCTATTCCTTAATAAATAATGAGTTATTTCCCAGTCTGTATATGGATGACACTTCGTTAATGTTAGGTCTCATCTAGGGAGATGTGTTACTTACTTACTTACTTACTTACTGCTATAGTCACAGAGTTTGATTAAAGTGTCACTGAATGGCATTGGCATCGTCGCCATTTAGTAGTTCAATTGTGTTGAAAACGCCATTGAACCCCAACCAACATCACTGGCGTTATGTGAGGGGGGCATTTTTCGGCAGTTCGCGCCCGAAAAGAAATCGGGTTGCCCCCCCCCCACTTTATACGATCCCCCATCAGTCTCTCTCTGCAGTAGCAGCTCACTTGTAGGTTTTTAGCAAACGTTACGTTACGTTTGCTATATGCTATCGCCCGTCCGTCTGTCGTCTGTTTGTCTGTAACGTTGGTGCACCCTACTCAGGCGGTTGAACTTTTCGGCAATTTTTTTCACCATACGATAGCCCAGGGACTCTACTTTTATGGTGCCAAAAATCGGTGGTGGGGGACGCCCCTTTCTCTCTGAAATTTGCGTTCAAAGTGACCCACCCCTTTCAAACAGCGAAATTTCGACCAATATCGGCTCATAGCGCCTCAACCGTGATAGCTAGCGAAAAACGTTCAATTAGCACTTATAGGAAGTCGACAACGCGCTTTTCAACGAGCCATAGATGAACCGTCTACGTTACCCCTAAGTCCCCCAAAGGGTGGCACAAAAACGCGATATCGCTGTTTGTGCCAGTAAAATTTAACTTCTCTCGACGTCCCCATCTAAGTGAAATTGGCGTTCAAAATGATAACCCCTTCAGAAAACACCGATTTCTAAAGCTTTCGTATAATTGTTCTTACGCTGTGACAGCTGGCAGCCTGGCACGGATACTTTTTGCGACAGAAATTTAGCCCAAAGAATCTAGTTTTTAACAATATATCACTTATGGCGATATTCGCAGGGAATCACCCCAGCGAGGGCGTTAAAATGACGAACTTCCGATTGCGAGGTTGCAGTCCAGTTGATTCCTGGCATAATGCATGCTAACACTGTCTATTTATAGACTGTGGTTGTGCAGTAACACGGTTCTGCCCGAATATGTCTCTGCAACAGGTCCACGCCAGAAAATATCTGTAGATGTATCTGTGGTCCACGCTCACTCTCTGGCGGTGCCTTGTTGAATATTCAACGTGTGCGATGTCGTCGTAGAACAACTGTTAGGTTTACCTCGGTTTCAAAATCTACTTTTGATAGTTTATGACTATATTAATACTATTTGCGCGATTATTCAGCGACTATTTAGGCAAATCAAACTGTTATAACTCGGTTGGTTGGGCGTAGGTGCATAGATGATTGGGTGCACTGCATCGATGACCACTGACGCTTAGTTATAGTACAAATTAAGAACTCAGTTTAATGGGCGTAGGCTCTGGCCTCTACATGCATGTATCTCCGAAACGGTGCAAGATACGAGGTAAGTTAGTATTAATCATTAATAGAAAGTCGTATATGAGCTTTCGACT
>Ga0209780_1001236_pt1 | contig 16357 bp, 7 predicted proteins | sample WorMetexBAHAMAS2_FD_187384 | JGI IMG/M metagenome (GOLD analysis project Ga0209780, IMG submission 187384) | Marine gutless worms symbiont microbial communities from Max Planck institute for Marine Microbiology, Germany - Inanidrilus exumae... | ecosystem: Host-associated > Annelida > Digestive...
TCCCCCTTTGCAGTGCTATGGACATCTGCTGGAACAGGTAGGAGGTCTCTCTCTTATTATTACCAATATTAATATTATTAATATTATTATTATTCCCCGGACCTTCTGGGAGAACTTACACGAAATGTCCACCAATGTTACTAACACGTCGACACCACTGACTGGACGTATGGGCCTGTTCGGCTGACACGTTGGGGAAAGAGACGGGTTAAAACTGAAAGAGTAATTAGTATTACATGTCGGTGAATGAATTACGCAGTTGAAATTATTTATGTATGCCACTTGCAGTGTTTCCAGATACCGTGACCCGCACCTTGACGGTCCACTGACCTGGTGTCAGGTCTGAGTCAATCGTGAACCATAGCGACCTTAGCGACCTCAGAGTTCCAGTACGCACTCGATCGTGAATGAGTCTGTCTAGGCGAAGTCACATAACGAACCCGTTTCTCTCCATTATGGACGAGGCGCGCCTGCGGTTACATAATGGAAAGAAACACATGGCTTGGTATAATGCATCAGCTGACCCACGACAGCATGTCTGGTGTCGTCGTTTTGCACACGGTCCGACGTATTTGGCTGAAGTAAACCTGACTGTGTATGAATATCCATATTGTAAAAGCTACTATGAGGTTACAATGCACGTCATCGTCTACAGCATTGGTTACAGTTGTGATGTAACATTTCATGACAAGACCCTGATACGACTATACGCGTAGGCCTACCTGTATAAGAGTTCGCCATGGAGAATCAAAAATAGCTGTCGTTTGTCACAGAACGAGAGAAAGGGGATTTGTTAAGCCATAAAAACAAATAAGCCTTACGCATGCAAATCTAGTGTAAGGCTGCAAGAAAAGGCGCAGCCCGTCGACCTGCCGAGGGTGCATGACATGGCGTACCACGATCTCGTAGCTTCGTATAAAAGATTCTCGTACCAGTGGTGCAGTCTAAGGCAGCAGATTGGTGTTTATAGCCCCCCCCCTAAAAAGCTTGGTTTTCTTGGGGCTATACAGACTTTCGGGACCAAAGCCAGGAACACGGGGTAAATTATTGGGGACACTCCCTATCATGTTCCCTGCTACAATATTGGGAACATGTCCCACCAGTCCCCGGCTTTGTCGCCTATGGGTGTAGTTGCGACTTCCGGGCCTCTAGATAAATACCCCACACTTTTTTTTCTCCCCTCAGTTTTGCCTCCCTTCCTTATCCTGTCCAGGGCTATGAAATAAACCGACGTTCGACTGCATGCTGGGAATTGGACAAATATTCCCTGTTTGGTTGGAACAACTTCATTTGCATGTGAAATTAAACTCCGTGACCGCAAAATCCAGACAGACTTTTTAGACGAGGGAGCACGTGGACTCGGAGATAAAATCTTATTTACCCCATTGCTACGACACTGCCCCTTACTGTCACGCAGAACTCGCAACGAATTCAGAGTGCGTTGTGCGGTACTACCTCACTTGTGAGTGTGACTATGGCTTCAGTCATTAATCGATGAGTATAACGGCGCATTCGTCAAGTTCAGGCGTAGGTCGTATGCAGAAAAATATCTGTCAGTAGACTGTTGTCCTACAGACGGTGTGTTGCCAGTGTTTGATTGCGTCAGATTTCTTACTCGCGTCGGAGTTTTACCGCGCGACGCTATGCTAGCGCCGTATATGCTGTCATCGTGTCTGTCTGTCCGTCTGTCCAACGGGGGCGCTAAATAGAGGTGTGGCAGGTTACAATCGGCGATTTTCAACGAATATCTCGCTATATCTCAGAAACGGTGCAAGATAGGACATAGTTACTATAGAACTCTAATAGGAACTCTTATGTGCTCGATTCAATGGTGCTATTTCCAGTAACCTTGAGCGACTCTAACTAATCCAAACGCATTTTCGACATTTTGTATCACCTTTCACATATTCATAGTGAATGGAGATAGAAACTTCAAATTTGGTAGGTAGGTTGATGGTAGCAAGTGCTAGCCCATGGATGGCAAGTCATCCCTGAAAGGGGCGTGGTTAGGTCACGTGAACCATTTAAATTTTTAGTGGGCACCAACCATATCTCTGGAACGGCTGATCGTCTCAGTTGCTGTCAACTTAGGTAGACAGTCAGTGTGGTAAACTGGTGACGACCGTCGTCGGTCACCAGTTTAACACAGTTACCATCGACATCTGTGTACAGCACGGTGGGCGCGAGGCACTGCGTCGCGCGGGTCTGTTAGCGATAGCGAAGACTTTGTATATAGTTTTCTTTGCTATATTGCTTTCTTTCAGTTTCAAGTTACAAAAAAATCATACCCGTACGATGAACTATCCGTCATTGTTTTGACAACTGTACTATCGCGTCGTATCGTGTAAATATTTGTGTCTCGAGGGCGTTGTCGATTCCTTACAGTAACTTAGATGATGATGATCCTCACGGCCGTCGAACATGATATAATAGCCTCCGGCAATGAATACCTCCTTCGGCAAGCTGATTGAGTCAGTCTGGGTCTGGAATCGCTATTGCTGGCACATGACGAAGATGCAGTTACAGAAGTGAAAGGCTGCCGGCAGAGAGGCGCTATACTGTCACTTAGGGTCGGCACACCGTGCCGTGTTGATGGGCCGTCGACACGTTGCGTCAGCCTGCATGCCTTGTATACGGAGAAATGCGGCGCGGATGGGATCGGCGTATACTGTAGTGATGCAGTAAAACCATCCGGCCTACCGGTAGCTTACGAGTTTGCGTGCTGCCTGTCACTGCGATGTCACTGAATGGCTATCAGCAGCAGCAGTGGCAGAGGCAAGGACACGTCAGCCTAATTTGCACAGAAATTCTACAGTACCAAATTTTCCAGATGACTGTGCGTTTAGTAGCCTGCTGTTTTGTTATCCCATGCTCTCCAGCTTCCATGTTATCATGATAGCAGGTCAAGAAGAACCTTGAGCGCCAAGAGTTCGATGTTGTTGAGTTCGACGTTAGCTGAAGGAAGGTGCAGCTCAAACTCCAACGTACAGGACAGGCCAAGGGAGGGCGTGTATAGACCGATGGACGGAATGAGCCAATTCGTGGCGGAGGGTGTCCCTAAATTGCAGCATGAAGAGTACGATAGGCTTATTTAGCCACATGACCTCGATCTATACACGTGAATAGGGCCAATTTCAAAATGCATTGAGACAACGACACTGACAACTTGCTACATTTCCAGGTTCCATTTCCAGCGTTTTTGTCGCTAGCGTGACCACGTTAAACTGATAAGCGATATGACATATCAGGGGTTGTTGCATCAAGAATCGAATTGCAACACTTGCCACCCTATTTTGCGGCCCGATAGTTTCGAATTTCCCGACGGAGCTATTTTGCAAACAATCGCCGGTTTACGGAGTTTTGGACCGTTACGTCCACATCCCTCTACCGATCGTACGTTTGTAACGAAACACAAACTTGGTCTTCCCTTTCCCCCTAGGAACCTTTGCGTAAAATTTGGTGCAACTGCAAAACCGTCCACAATTTTTTTAGTTATCGTGGCCACAGACACACACACACAAACCAACGCCGGTGAAAACATATTCCCTCACTTTCGCGGGGTTAACTAGAAAGCCCTCACGCGAAGTCACAGTGATAAGTTTTGCAACATTCTGTGAATAATTTTCGGATGGCTGTTATCTACAGTTTCCAATTCATGTCTGGTTTTTAGTCACGGTGCCGTAGAATTGGTTTTCCCAACTCTACTTTCACTTTTAAACCAATCCTAACCCTGACCCTAACTTTGGCTTATGACCTTGACCTTCAAAATTCACCTAGACAAGGTCACGGTGAACCAGCACGCCAAATATCCGGTTCAAAGTTAGGCTAATTTCTTTCGAAAGTTATTCTCCGGACAAAGATACACCCGGACCTAGTGCTCTACTTTGACAACTGAAGTGGTCAGTCGGTAAGTGGTAAAGCATATCACCTAGTGTTTACAGAAACGTGTTTAGGCGGAAACTGAAGAAAATCCCGTTCGTCACACATGACAAGCGGCGAGGTGAGACTGTTGAATTCCAGACGGCGATATAGTGAGTCAAGGACGAAGGTCGGTGGTTATACAGAGAACGATACGCAACTGACGCTGACGGGCACATGCGTCAGCGGACGAGTGCTACTTTATCACAACAGAAGCACGCGGCTTTTTTCATGTCTCACGCGACACCTACTAACAGCTCCGCTTTGCTCTGATTAGTTATTCGCCCGAAGCGAAGTATAGCTTCGGACGAATTATGCAAATACTCTACGGGGCAAAAAAACGGTGTTCACGCGTTTAGTCGAAAGTGAACAGATTTGGATGCAATCTGCAGCACTGTGAGCACATTGTTGGGGGCTGGCCCTGGCAGATTTTGGGCGCGATCCGCGCAGTAACGACAGTTTGAGACGTAGCCGATTTTTTGTTTGTCAGGTAAATAACGCACTATTTCGCCGATTTCCTGTCGGATAAATTTCACGAAATTTCAACACAACAACGTCGATCGGTGAGGCGGTGAAAACTTTCGGAACAGAATTTTAAAAATTTTACCGTAGGGGTCGTTTTTCAAAAAAAACCGCAAAAATTGCTCACAAAATTTCCAGGTCTTGCGACTTCAAGCCGTTGTAGCTCCGCAATGATTACAGATCGCCGAAAATTCACTACCAAACTGACCCTCTACAGGATGTCTAGTTTCCATTTTTATCGTTAGAATCAATTCGATGTCTCTCCACTGGGATGTACGTTGCACACAAGAAAGGTACCTACCTAAATTTTCGGCAACGTCCGATGCCCGATATTGCGTATCAAAACTAATAGTAGGCTATGCCGCAGCGGTGCGGCCTGATGGCGACCGATATATGGAAGAACAGCAGACTCAATTGGAAACTGGAAATAAGTAACGCGGCAGATAACGCTGACATCACTCAGTCGCAGACACGTGACACTAGGCATCGTCAAATGCAGGAAGAAAACAGCTCGTGCACGGATAACGGACCGCTTCGGGCGAATACTGTATTGTGTCATTCCACATAATACAGCCTTCTAGTTGGGTTTTTGGCAACACTTTCAACGCAAATTTTTTCACCGTGCTACATGACCAGTGTTCACGCGGTATGCCGGTATATATGACATCGGCCTGGACACCTTTGACCATAGACTACTATATTAGATGGCTGTATTGTACGTGTGGAATGCCCACAATACAGTATTCGGCTGAAAGCTTGGTGTTCGAGATATTAACGACGTAAGTTTTTCGGCCTCAAGGACGTTTTGGCCACTTCTGGTGACCATCAGATGGCGGCCATCAGATGGACGGACAGACACCAACTTTGCATAATGCCCACGAATTGGTGGTGGGGCATAGCAAGTGAAGAGTTAGCGAATTTGATTTCAGCCGACGACCCGCTGTAAATCGATTCTGCGCGCTGTATGTCCGAGGCCGAGGTTCTTAACGTGGGGTATCATCCACCCCATGTACTCAAGAGTATGCATGGGAACCGTAAGTAGCCAATCTAGCCATCAGATATGTAGGGTGGCGCAACAACTAACCGGACAACTGGCCAGTATGAATAAGAGAAGTGTCCATTTGCTCGTCTTTCATCGAACGTAGCACTCCAAATTAAGTCGATGTGGTATTGATAGCACATCGATGTTCCATTATGCTAAATTGATATCCGAATATTATTACGCTATTTTCAGTCAATACAGTCCGAAATAATTATCGCCTCGCTTTTCATACTTTTTCTTCTCCCGAGATTTCCACTCCCGCGAATTCAGCGTCCCCATGCCCACGTTCACAAAGTAGACCCGTCGCGACATGTTTAACGTTAGCATTTTAATGACTACTTAAGGCCTATTATATTACAGAGTAGACTGTAATTGTAATAGGCCTACAAGTCCGCGGACTCGAGTCTAGTTACAATACGATACGATACGGTAGATTAACGTGCACTCAAAAGCTGACGAGATGGCCAGCCTAATCTAGCGCACGGCACAGAAACTAATAAATAAGGTAAAACTAAAAACAAAAACCGAGTAGCTAGAAGTAACGGTCCGGCAATAGTCCGTGCTGGCAGTCCGGAGGAAGAAGTGAAACATATGGTGGGTAGGATTTGTGAAAAAGGTCTCGGACTCAGCCATCCTAAAATCGAATCCTTGTTCAAGTCCGCGCATTGTCTGTTCCAATTTCAAGTTCATCAGTTGTTCGCATATTTAGCCGTGGCATTTTTATGCGACCATATATAGGCACAGTCTGTCAGATAAAAAATTTTCGTCGCTGACATTTCTGACTGTAATCATGTAACATAGTCATGCACTTGATAGCACATTAAACATTTAACTTGTTGTTACGTTAAGATGGCTCAATGTTGGGACTCAAACCCAGACTCGATAGATGCTGGACTCGTTACAGCTCTGTTAAATTACTATGTATATATGTACTCCTGCGGTGAAATAATTTTGAAAATCCGTCAATATTCGGCGAGGTTGCCAGATAGAGTAATTGCAACTTTTTGTCTCACACTGGCCAAGTGTGTGGTGTTTTGTGTCGTTATTCTGCATAACTGGGCAAGCTGACCGAGTGGCCATACATTGGAGTAGAGAAAGAACAATTCCTGGGCAATTCGATTCTGGATGCAACAACCCCTGATATGTCATATCGCCGATGAGTTTAACGTGGTCACGCTAGCAGCTTATAACCAGTAGCGTCGGAAACAATTTATATGTGAGGGGGCCCATTTTGGGTTGTGCCACCCTCCCACTTTATAGGATGGGCCTCCCATAAGTCTCTGCAGAAGTGGCTCACTTATAGGTTTTACAAAATAGTACAAATGTAAGTATCAGTATCTGAGAATAAAATTGTCTGTTACATTGTTGACAACGCAATCAATAATGCAAAGTGAGGGGGCAGGCCCCCGCTTTGAAGAACGTGAGCGGGCCCGAGGCCCGAGCCTCCCCCCTCGGTTCCGACGCCTTGGCTTATGACTACAGATCATGCCTACGGCCGTCACTCGTTATTCTTTATCTTTTTTGTTTGTAGAAATATAACGACTATACAGTCGAAACGTCAAAAATAACATTCTCTCACAACCTGCAGCTTCACGTTGCATTTAGACTTATAAAAACTGAATCGGATTATCCAAATGTGTGATCCTACTCATCTCAACAAGACGTTCTGTTAACTATCAGTATACTGTCCGTCATCGGGATTTCTCTATTTATTTACTGTATACAACATTACATTCGTCATAGCTAATGTAAACATGTCCATCCCAATAATACTCGGACAGAAACGTACGCTGGCCGCGTCGCGTGCTGCCCCCTATGGTGAGTCACGTCGAGTATGCGCCAACCGGGACAGACGGACACCAGACCGTCACATCACTAGACGCGGCCACCAAGGTAATAACTCACCACGTATTCACTGGATGACGGCCAATTCTCTGACGCACGACCACCAAATTCCCCAGAGTTCACGTAGCTAATTCAGTTTCTCACTCGTTCGAGTCACGTCTCAGTTGTCGGTGCAGTACATCAACGTTATTTAACACGAACTACGTGGCTTTCGATCTTAATGACTAATATCAATTATTTGGTCAGCTGCAAGATCTAACTTTAACCTCAAAGCAGGCATTCTATTCTATTTTAATTACTCAGTGTTATATGCTATTCTAATAGGCTACGTGACCACAGCAGAGCTGGAAAATGTAGGCTACACACCACGTTACAATAAATTTATTTAGCAGGAACGACACCGTGTCTAACGCCAGTTTTTTTTCAACTCTAGTACAATAGTTCTCAACATGCTGTAACTCCTGCATTGCAATTACGGTAGTTACACCAACAGTGAAAGCAGTAAGTCACACAATACAACATTTGCAATCGCGTTAGTGACGTTACAATATTTTCCAGCTGTGAACGCACTTGTAATTTACGTGATTTCACCAACTTGATCCCTGAGCTAAGCCAACAATTCGTCAATTTTTTTAAACACAGCAACCCGTAAAAGTATACTCAGTAACAATAGCAATAGCTAGAGCAATAGTACTCCATACAGCGCATACCTCCACTACGCCATGTTGTTATTGCTTGGAGGAGGTACAGAGGCATAATTTTCCCGCACTCGGCTCTAACTGGTTTTCTTAACTTCACTTTTACTTTTTACAGCAATCAACTATTGGACTATCTACAATACACATACGGTTCCGCATCAGTTCTAAAATTTAGTCCACTCTTTTCAATTTCACAGTATACCTATTCCACAAATTTCATCGTCACGTGAAAATTAAAACCGTTAACTAAATGTCAAGTTATCCCTGCTAACAAACATACAAACACGGATCGTAATAGTACCACTGCCAAAAAATGGCAGAGGAAATAAAATTTTCAACGACAAACAATCTCTAAGTTCGTTTTGTACTAGTTCTAATTAACATGAGGTAGTGTATTTCAACTCATTATCCACACCATTTTGTACATAATACACAAACAACCAACAGCTAAAGCTACAATAATCCAATACAAAGCCAGTAAACTAGGTGCATTTTATGCACGTACAATCTCTAGAATAAATCATACAAAAAAAACAAATCTCACAATACTGTGTCATAATTAAAGTAGGTTGGTTGGTTGGGGTTTAACAGTGCTTTCAACACAATTCAGGTCATATCCCGCCTTTAAAGTAAAACTATATTGTAAATATTACAATGCGATAGGAATAAATCGGAGTAAGGTAACTGGACAAAAGAAAAATATAATAACAGTAGTAGATTTAGACTGAATGAATAAGTTGTAATTAGCTAAATTATTTGGTTGAAAAAGTATAATTTACGTAAGATTTCTTATTTACAAATTATAACTGATTATATAAGTTTGCAAGGATTTGGTGACAAATGCAATCAGCTTCTTCATAGTTATCATGCATTTACTTTAAAACTGATTATATCAGTTCATAATTAAAGTAAATACATGATAACTATGAACAGGTTAATTGCATTCATCAACAAATCCTGAACTAGAAATGCATGGCAAAGCCCAGCTTCTAACCGACCCGACACAATGCACCTGCAAAACTCAGGGGTTACTGGGCCAAAGTTCACCAAATTTTTATCAGACGTAGATGGGTCATTGGCAATCCATGCTGAGATCTTTCCATCTGTTGTAGAATGCCAGTGCACAGAATAAAGGTGTGGTATGTCAATTTTCGCCGATTCACGCCAAAAATCGGTAACAATTGCAACGTGCCTTGAGTGATCGCGAAAAGAAGGTTGGATTGATTATTCCCACACACATGTGTACATATGCTGAAAATTTGGTGAAGATCGGTAAAGTACATACTAAAACAACTGCTCTTCAAGGGGACAGCTACAAACATGACAGAAAGTAATGCTAGCAAAACATATAGCCCTGCAACATGCCATGCTGGGCCGGCTAAATAACTAATCAAGGTGAAAAGTGTATATATCACACAACCTCTATATATTGCTGCTGTTAGTATTTATTTATTTTTATCACATTTAAAGCGGACAACAACAGCAACTATATTGGAAATTAACGTCATTCATTCGGTGTTTTTAACGTTCGAAGGTAGCTGTCCACAAAGTGTCAGTTCCATGTGTTTGCCAAGTTAATTTTAACTGACTACAATAAGAGTGAGCATTAATCAACAAGCCTACATCATAATACACCACTTAAATACTGGCACACTGCAAACAGGTTTGATTTCCATTAAGAATCACACAAGGTACTAGCAGTGTTACAAATGGTGTTCACCCACTGTTCCAGAGGTCCAGAAAAAAGTTCCACAGTGTAGGTTGGCATATCCATCATCCAAGCCCTTGAACACAAAGCCCCTGAACACGAGATGTGGGATGTTAAATGTTAACGGGCGTCTTTTTAAAATACTGACTCGACAACAACACTCATCATCACATAACACATATCACAAAGCACCAAAACACAAAAAAAACAATGGAAATACAAATTTAGGTACAACGACATTTGAACCACTACGCTAACTAACAACAACAGTTTACGATATTTAGAATTCAAGTTTAACGAACTAATCTACAGAATACTAAAAAGTAACGTTGTAGACAAAAAAATAGGAAATATTCTACCAGAACTGTAGCTGCCTGTACCTCAACACATAAATCGATAAAAAAAACAACTAGCTGAATAGAGAACAACCCATATAAAAACTCAATTAAAGAAACTAGAAGAAACCAGCACTCACAAGAGTGCAAAAACCCATGCTGGCAATGTTATTTGTGACTCGTGACCTTGACCTTTTCACCCCCACAATAAATAGGTTTCCAGGACTCATAGCGAAGCATTTCTATGTCAAGTTTGGTGATCCTATCAGCATTGGTTTTTGAGACATCGTGCAGACGAACACACAAACACACAAATTCCGCTGAAAACCCTACCCCCATGACTGCTGTCGGCGTGGGTAGTCTTTTTCTCAAATCCTTATCAACATCTGGCCCATAAAAACAACCTGTGCTGCTTATCTTCATTCTCTTCCGAAATATGGAGGACGAAAAGTGAACGTAAATCGGCAGATCCAGCTTCACCGGAAAATGGCCATTTAAAAAGGAATAGATTATTTCTGTTGTTGCATCTAGGCGACATTTTTCCGTTTCATAATCTATACAAGTTTTCACCAGTTAGTTCTCCTACTTTCTCGAAACACGACCATACCACATGGTCTATGATGTTCCAACCGTCTGTATGTTGTGTGTTCCCAGTGTTGTTTCATCTGGCAAGCACTGCCGGTCGAAATAAATTTATAGCACAAATGTAAAAAAATGCTACGTTCTATGACAGATACAGTACAGAATTTAAAAAATTGAACGACAATGTAACCAACACAAAAACACTGCCATCATTATCATCATCATTTATACTGCATCTATAACATCACAATTGTGAACATATGCTGAGATAAGGAACTCACTAGACTTCACGAAAGTTGCACTTAATCATGCCAGTGTCGACAATACAAGATTTACAAGTGCTACAGTAGCATAAAATATTCTCTCCAAATAAATACAAATATGCAATTAGCGTATGTAAAAAACGTAACTTTGCATACACAAGCTACAGCCACAATGCCGTGAAATGCCAAGTCCAATAATAAATTCGTAAAAGCAACAGAACTTATAAAAAAACAAATAAATTACACATATATACGTGCTGTGAAGTACACTATCACAATAGCAAATTCACTGAGTGAAAATATCCATTGACAACCTGCAGTTGACGGACCAAGCATAACAGTTCAAGTGCTGACTGTATTACGTATCAATCACTAACAACACACAATGGCACAATGGAAGACTGACTTCACACACATTCCCTACTGACTGCACGCTTGTAGGCATATTTGTATATAGGCAGCGACTTTTGCCTGCTGGAGCCATCTCGCCTAGAGTAATAGACAAGCACCAAGAACAGGATGACGATCAGAAACAACAGGACACACGCGCCAACGATACCTGCACAGACAATGCCAACTGATACTGACTGTGCAATACTGTGTAACACTACTGTGGCTGCATGGCACAGTGGTAGAACGCCAGTCAGTGACCGGCGAACTTTCCCTGTCCCACGCTCAACTGTAGCTGATGGGCGACCACTTATGTGGGTAAATCATCCGCTATAAGGTCAGCCAACTAGGCCGACTCAGCCTTTCATCCTTTCGGGGTCAATAAGTGAGTAGTAAGCTGATGTGCGCCACCTTTCTCGGGCGACGCCATCTGGTGAATGCTTATGAAATGCATGCAGGATGGCTCACTCCATTCGTCGATAAACGTGTGGGTGGCAGGTAAAACTGTGTGAACCCCGTGCCATTCAGCCATGTGTCGTGCCGGTGGCGACTGTTAAGTCGCGTCAAAGCGTTGGACAGTGTGCATTTGCATTTGCAATTACCACTAGCTACATTTTACAGCCATTTTCCAGACAAATCAGCATTACACGGTTCCCTCGTGGCTTTTTTCTCCATTTGTTCCACTTATCCATTGGAAATAAGTGGCACTGATGTCCTTCCTGTCACCCAACCAACGATGTCAAAGTACTGAAGAAAAATCAAAGCAGTGACCCAAATCAGTGGCTTGGCTTCATCCTTTTTCATCCACCGCTGGACTCTGAGGGAAGAGCATTTCCGGGCCCTCCGACACCAGTATCATGCTGCCATGCAATACTACTTGTTATAATGCCACAACAATGTAATGGCTGTACTGCAATATGTCTCTCAGCTAGGTCATTGTCCAACAGACTATTTAAATGAGGGCATCAGAAAAGACAGCATTTATGAGCATGAGTCAACCACGTCACGTGACCCTCATAATGTTCCCTTTTGGATAATTAATTAATCATCAGCTAGCTAGTACTTTGCCACACTCAAAGAGTGCACAAAATATGGAATGACTGTTGTCCCCCATTCCACAGACACAAAGGGTGCACCAAAACCTAAGCCAACCTATGTAAGGATCAGATCAGGCTATTTACTGAACATGTTTGAAATATCATGGCCATACATTTTCCGACCAATTCTGGCAAAAACGGCTCATAAAAATTACTCAGGTTAGAGAGAGAACAACGTCTGTGGTTTCCACAAGCTGCAAGCATTCTCAACAAAATGTCTTGTCAAGATGTGCATATAATAACCATTCAGAGCTAGGTAGGTTGATTTGGAGATTATGTCCCCTTTGAGCACAAAATAGGCTATATCGGGGGAGGGGGGCAAGATCTTGGGTGGAGATTTAGTCCTGCCAGGTTAAGGATGGCCAATGGTACAGTAACCTCCCAACCTTGTTGTGTTTTAGCTGAGCGACAACCCAACAACTGGGTCAAAACTAACCAACCACCACAAGACCTATATATCAGTTCAATGTGATATCTTGTGTAATTGCTGTTCATCAGTTCCTGTAACATATCAATGCCTAACGACTCTTGTTGTATAATATCTTTTCCTTGTGGGTCTGGCTTTGGAATGCTTCTCTTAGGTAAAACCCAAAAAAGCACCCAGGGGACCTCCCACCCACAGTACCAGACCTGCCCATCCATCCCCTATTTAGAGCTACAGTCACTACAGACCATTAATGATGAACCATATATTTGCAAGTCAATACATCAGACCTACAACAACTGTCAACAATCCTAAGTCAAGGCCAGTTTAATTTTCCAACATATTCGCTACGTGTTCTGATAAAATCCTGGAAACATTTAACATGGAGAAAATGAATTAGATTATTTGGCTTCAGAGGGAGAGAGAGAGAGAGAGATAACTCACATGCCAATATAATGATCCAGTCATGGCTGGAAGATTGGTGTTGTGTGGTGTCTTTAAGACCAACAGCTTGAGGAGCTGTACCTGTAAACATCAAGACATTTCAACGATGAGAAACAAGACATTATGTTCAGCTCAATATCACAAAGATGTTGAACCACAATGATATTAATTCAGTAAAGCACATTCATAAAAGCTACTAGCGCCTAGTGGCTGACACTTTCAGTGCACTTACTGTAAATACTCTTTAGTTTATTTACTTACTTACTACTACTGTGACTGTTTTCTGTTTCTGTTTAACTAGTTTTAGTTACCACAGTTACTTCAGGTGGTGTCGTCTCCCCAAAAAGAACGACAACTGACGAAGGTTTCTACAGACCAAATACCCTTCGTTTTCCAATCCAACAGTGTCAACCAAAGCAGTCACAAATATGCTTGAAGCAGTAATAAAGTATAAGAAAACTAGAAAACATAGGCAGTCGTATCGATGTGCACGCCAGCAATGGCCACAGGTAGCTCAGCAGCATAAAGGTATACAGGATACTGGCCATGGGCACTAGCAACCGTACGCAGTGACGGTTTTTGTAACTGTGTGACCTTTTGACCTCTGGGTCAATGCATGCCGATCGACTGCTATACAGTATACGTGTACCACGTTTGGTGTTCATAGCTCAAGCTGTTTTCCTGTTAGAACGCGGACAAACAGACAGACACACAGTCAGACGCAACTGAACGACCCACCCACGCCGGCGGCTATGCCGGCATGGGTAATAAACTTCATTTATCTCAATATCATTATGCTTTATACTGACATTAAAAGTAATGCTAATTTCAACATACAATACAGCATGTTTCTTTGTTATGAGGTAGCATTACAGTTTAACTGTAATGTATGGTATTATAAACAGCACAAGACGGGTAACATCAGAAACTAATACAGCTAAATCCACACTAACCGTTGCCATTTTCTGAATCAGCAACTGGTCTACGGCCATCCGGGAGTGACAAATATTCATGGCCAATCCGTGACACTGGTCCAACATTGTGCACACGCTCCATCGGTTCTAAAACAACACAGACAAAATGTGATCGAAGAATCGCACACTTTTGCAACAGCATATAACTACATAATCAACATTACCGCCACTAGTGGCTGTGTTTTTCACTCGCTTTTGAGTTTTTGTTAACCTGCCCATGTAGCCCAGTGGTCAACGCACTCGGGCGCCATGTGCACTAGAGCGTTATGCATTCAGGAGCCGGGGTTCAAACCTCAGTCCAGGTGCGTCCGCCTACCTAAGAATTATTTCCAATAATTCCTTCACACATGATAAACAGGGAGATAATCCCGGGCAGGAAAAAGAGGGTTCAACGGTGTCCTCTATAAACTGTGACTGTTGCTGACACCTTGCTTAGCAGCGTCAAGGTGTTGGCCATGCTGGCGTGGCTGAAGCAACTAGACTTGGCAGGCCACTGGCTGGTGCAATACACAGCACCAGTCAGGGCTAAGCCAGACAGTAGGCCACGTCTAGAAGGGGCACGCTACAAATACCCAACAAGCTGTTCACTCCCACTTCACCCCACCTTCCCCACACGTCACACACATTGCATACACCTAGGCTACCAATTCCCTTCCTCTCCTTCAGCTAGCGCACTGGACAATTACATACGGTCTCAGCACTGAGATCCAGAAGTCGGCCGGACATCTGCCCGCAATAAAGGAAGGAACGAGTTTTCGTTGTACACGAATTAAAGCAACCAACCATTTGCAGTAAACATCTCTGGTACTAGCATACATGTGACATTTCAAATATCTGACTGCACTCGTACCCTGTAAGCAGTCATTTAACAACACAAAAACATTTTCCTCACATTTTTGACCTTATGCAACCTGATATGTGATAGTCGGAGTAAGTAAGTAAGTACGTAAGTAAGATACTTTATACACGGCACTCCTAACTAAAGCGTCACAAAGAGCCTGTAGTCAGCAAAATATTACACATCTGAAACCTTCAATGTGACATATCATCAAACATGTTGAACACATATTGAACATTTTTTTTTAAATTTTCATTCCAAATTAAAAAAAACGAATAATTAACAACAACAGACATTTAGTTCACATCTGTTAACTGGTACAACTGCTAGCCTAGGTCATAATATAAACATATGTTACCGTACCTTCTCCAGATCCACTATAGATGTCTTCATCATCATCATATTCATAACTGAATTCATCATCCTCATAATAATCACCACCACCACCACCATCATCATCATCATCATCATCATCATCATACTCATAACTGTAATATGAACTGTCATCTGATGGCACACCAGGACGATTCTGCAAAATCATAAACATGCATACAATTACCACAAATGCTGTATAAAAGTCGTAACTCAAGTTTAACTGCAACCTGTCTGAAAATTAATATTACATTACATTATTACATTACATTAAAACTATTTAGCGTGGTCTCAGTAACGAAACTTTAAGGTCCACATATGGCGACAGTACCAGAAGATGGTAACAGTACAACAGGGTTGTTAATATCGAATATCGATGTCGATATTATCGACGATACTTTTGACGTATCGATATCGACGATACTTTCGTATAAAAGTATCGATCGCGGTATCGACGATACTTTGTTGGCCTTTTTCTTATCGACATTACATCGATACTTCTCAACTGACATGCAAAATGATGCACATAACTTTCTAAGCTTCAGAGCTTTTGCACGCGTTCAGCGTTCTGTTGAAATATTAGACAAACGTCGAATTACGTGTAATAAAATATAACTATGAATCAATTATGATTTTGTTTCATCACCAAAGACTCCAACCGGAGGTGAGCGTGTTTTTGTTGTGACGTCGGAAATGATGAAAGTGCAGACCAAAGATCTATGTAAGCCGCGCTGCGCGGCTTACATAGATCTTTGGTGCAGACTGCAGCCATTTCTTTAGTTTTTAGCGAACGTGAACTCACGTTCTAGCGAACGTGAACTCACGTTCACGTTCGCTATATGCTATCGCCGTTCCGTCTGTCTGTCTGTCGTCTGTCTGTAACGTTGGTGCACCCTACTCAGCCG
>Ga0209780_1001237_pt1 | contig 16357 bp, 11 predicted proteins | sample WorMetexBAHAMAS2_FD_187384 | JGI IMG/M metagenome (GOLD analysis project Ga0209780, IMG submission 187384) | Marine gutless worms symbiont microbial communities from Max Planck institute for Marine Microbiology, Germany - Inanidrilus exumae... | ecosystem: Host-associated > Annelida > Digestive...
TTTGTTGTGACAAACAGTGTAGAAGGCTTTTTTAAAATCAAAGTAGATGACGTCGGTTATCTGTCTTGATTGTAAGTTTAACGTCCAGTCTTCAAGGCACTCAAGTAGGTTAGTACAAACGGATTTTCGCCGGATAAAACCGTGTTGTTGCTTACAAAGGGCCGGCATAAGTGCCGCTTCTCGTGGAAGATCTCGACCCCCACTTAGTACATGGATTCTTAGGTCTTCATGAGTCAGCCCTCAAACGGCATCTCGATCGCTTCAGTCGTTTTGCAGGGCTCAAGAACGTAACCAACAGTCAGACACACATACGTTCAGAGCACGCTACTCTGTCTGCAGCAGTAGGCCGCATCTAGCTATCATTGAGCGAACTTACTTAGTATAACTAGAAGGCTGTATTGTGTCGAATGAACACAATACAATATTCGCCCGAAGTGGTTCGCTATTATGTAATAGGTCTTTCCCTTGGCCCACCCGAGTCCTGAACACAAACGGTATCTCGATCGTTTCCGAATTTTCTGCAGGGCTCACTAGGTGACAGACTGACAGCGACAGACAGACCGACAGACCACACTACTCGGTTGTTCACAATAGGCGACGTAGAGCTGTGATGTAGTCTAATAATAATAATTGTAGGCCTACATATCTAGGCTCTTAGACTGGTTTTCATGCTTGTATCGTCGTACGGAACAAGGCAGTCGTAGACAGGAGACTTCGCTTCGCCGGCGGTGTGGAATCGCACACTCTTAACTACCTAACGTAAGTCCAGTTGATGCAAAATTAACTTCGCCTTCCTACGTTCATCAAGATCTATATTTTAGGAGACGCACACCCTTGCCATATTAACAGCAACAACAACGTTTGTTTCCGTATTATTCTTCCTATTAATCGTCCACCCCAGCGTAAATTTAGTATAGCCTAAAATTAACTATGTTTGTGTTATTTTATTCACGCTTATTTTAAATTTATTTAAATATGCTTATTTTATATTATTTATAATAAATAAAAATAGAGACTAAAAACACATCGTTCGATGTGGGAATCGATTAAGGGACGCTTGTATGCATGGGGAATCGAACGCTCAACCGTTCAGCCAACTTGCCATCCGATTGTTGGACATAAAGCTATAGCAATCTATTACAGTTCAAGTGAAATTTTGCTGATATAAAACTGAAACAAAATTTCAGTCAGCAGCTGTGCCGACAAAATGTTTTATTATTTGAGTAACTCTCTAACAAAAAATGAAAAGCTAATCATTTTACGACTGTCTGTGAAAGTTGCACAACCAGTTCGTCGGCCATGGTCATCCCGAACTGCAGATAATATTGCTGCAATTGAAGACAGTTAAGATGAAGTTGTAAATATTATGATTGTTCTGTATTCATTCCTGTTTCCATTGTTATATGAAGTGTAAAAGTCCATCGAGTAATACGGGAGTCATGGTGAAAAATAAAATAACACATTTTTGTAGACCACGGTGTACAATTGTGCCAATGATACGCACACACATATGAGCAGTTCTTACATTTGACTGTTGGATTAGGTTTAACTTCTGCTTTTTGTATGTTTTTTCCTGTTTTGACTAAGGCCATTTTCTTCTCATGTTGTTTGCTTTCGTTGTGTTAGATTCAGTTTCTTCAGTACTGATTCAATGCATTGGCTGATGAAAACGTCTCCGAAGTGACCTATTTTCTGTCGATTTCACTCAGTACTCCAACGCTACACCTGTACGAGCATTACACAAACTTCGTCCGTCGTTATCCAGTCCTGCATTTTCAGTCAGCCCTTCAGAACTCGTAAACTCTTGTCTCTGAGCAGCTGTTAACAGAAGGTATAGGTACTTCGCGTCTATAAGCTATGACGGCCCGGCGTCAAGCAACAGAACTAAGAAGTATCAGCCATTTTTCGGCACGGCTTGTTATACTACCAGCAGTATTTATGTACCACCATTATAACCTACTGTCTTGTGTATGTTTAGTAGTCTTTTATGTGCTACGTTTTCGATATCGAACTGTACTGTAATTCTACAAAAATACAATTATTTTAATTCTCATATTCCCAATGTTGCGTTAACTCTATTCTCTATTAATTTTGTTTGTTTGGAGCGATGTCGAAGTATTACGATCCGATACGATACGGTAGATTAAAATGCGCTTAAAAGGTGACGAGATGGCCAGCTTAATCTAGCGCACGGCACAGAAACAAAAAAAATAAGGAAAAATTAAACACAAAACCGAGAAGCTGAGAAGTATCGGTCCGAGCAATAGTCCGTAAAGGCAATCCGGGAGGAAGAAGTGAAACTACGGGTAGGATTTGTGAAACAGGTAGGTTTTAAGCCGGCAGTGAAGGAGACAGGCAGTTATGGATGTGCACAGTGGTGAATCAGAAGAGGAAGAAGTGATGGGTGAAGAAATAGTTGAGTCGGAAATTGAGGAACTGGTACCAGAATGAGGTTGACGAAAAGATAAAGGGGGTGATTCTACGGACAAGGTGAAGCATAACAAAAGGAGCGATCAGTAACGACGAATGAAGAGCGAGTACTGCGAGAACGTTGAACAGAGATGAGGTTATGAAGGTATGGAGGTTGGGTAGTTGTGAGAACTTTGTAGGTAAGTGAGAGGAGCTTGTATTCGATGCGTTCTTCGATTCCAAGCCCGTGGAGAGAGCGTATGATGGGAGTGATATGGCAGGACTTAGAAGCTTTAACGAAAGTACGAGCAAGAGAGCTCTGGCTCTACTGGAGACGGAATAATTAAGATTTAGGTAGTTTATAGTAGGGAGAATTACACTTACAGTAATCAAGTTTGGAGTGGACGATAGAGGTAGCAATGGTACAGGCAGTTGACCAATCGAGGTAAGACCGAATACAGCGAAGTATTGTAATAAGCACGTCTGTCTGTGTGTGTTTGTTTGTGTGTGTGTTTCTGTCTGTCTATATCTGCCCGCAAGCATCCCGAACCAGACGTGCGATCTTCGCCAATTTTTGTGCATGCTGCCTATGACCGTGGCTCGGTCTTCCTCCGGCGGGGTGACGAAATCACAAGGGAGACACTTGCACTGTCGCTCGTAGTCCAAACACGTCGCCCAGTTCCAATTAATAGGCCTACGCGTTTGTGTGCACCATCTGCGATAGAATGGCGGACTTAATTTTAAGCCCGCAACAAGCCAAGCTCGGTCGGCGTTGCGAGTAATACCTGTAGATTACTGCAGATACAAGAGACACACACTCAATAGTCACCTCACGTGCGCCAGTCGCCACCACATGCAGCGGAAGAAGTGTAAATAGATTAGGCCTATGTATTCCTACATGTATACTAGCGCCTCTTCAGTCGTGTAGACATCATTGTCCCGTTGAGCTAACGTGATTGACATGCAATAATATGTAGCTAAAACACATCAAGTTCAGACATGTAATCTTTTATTTAGCCCGCGAGGCATGCATGCCCCCGCGGTCTATATGTTCTGCTTGCGTTAATTTCTTTTTTAAAATAAACTGTTGGGCAAAGAGAACTCGGGATCTACTGGACCGATTTTAACCAATTTTCACCATATGATAGACATTTTATTACCGATCTGACCCTCTTTTTCTATTCGTTCAAGGGACGTTGCCATGGCAATCAGTTTTAAAGTTAAATAAGTGAAATCGGCCGACTCACCTTTATTCGTCGCCTTGGCATTTTTAAACGTAGAGTATCGCAATTCCGATTTCAAAGGGTTTATCTGCGATAATCTGGCTACATTGTGTAAACGTTTGGTGAACGTCGGTCTAGTAACTCCGGAGTTTAAGAGGGTAAAAGGCATACATTCCCTCGTTGATCAGCGGTTTGGCTACGCGAAGCACCAGTGCTAGACCATGCGGGGTTCAGTACTGAGTTTTTCTGGGGCGATCACTACTTAGTTTTGTTTTTGTTATTCGTTAGGGGGCACGCTGCTATGCCGCGCGGGCTACACGCTATTTTTATATGTACATTGGTACATATACACATTACACAATGGTACACATTACTACAATTACTTTATATTTCTAGTTTATAGTTAGTTTTCAACGACTTAATCCTTCGAACTGTCTCAGTCACCTGCATTTGCTTTGCTGACCTCCCGGACTGACTGCTATTCGACTGCCTCGAGTGTTATATACTGCGGATTAAACGAACAGTCGGAACTAATTCAGCTGTGTTAATTACATCGAAACGACCCTTATGCGGCGCTTTCATGTGAAATAAAACTGAAATAAAACATTTTTATTTCAGTTTTATTTGAGACGCGCGTACATCTGAAACAAAACAGAAACTAGACGGGCTGCAGTGTTTCTGGGACACACTGCAATATAGATTCAAAGACAGCGTTTTACACCGGCGTACTCGACAGGTGACAACTGTTTACTTATTTACTGACGCTCAAGCTGTTTACTTTCTGCATTCAAAGATACCTAGTGTCACGTGCCTGCGACTGAGTAATGCCAGCGTTATCTGCCATGTTACTTATTTTCAGTTTCCAATTCTGCTTTCCAGTCTGCTTTTTTTCCATGTCGGCAGCCAGGCAGCTGCAGTGGCGTGCGTGATTTATCCAATATCGGACATCGGACGTTGCCGAAATATGGGAAGTACGTTCCTTGTTTGGCGCGTACAGCCCAGGGGAATGACTTTGAATTGATTCTAACGGTAAAAATGGAAACTAGACATCCCATAGGGGGATCATTTGATAGTGAATTTCCGGCGATCTGTAATCATTATGTAGCTATGGCGGCCTGAAGTCGCAGGACCTGGAAATTTTGTGAACAATTTTGCGTTTTTTTGGTAAAATTTTCAAAATTCTGTTCCGAAAGTTTTCACCGCCTCAGCGATCGACGTTGTTGTGTTCAAATTTTGTGAAATCTGTCCGACCGGAAATCGGTGAAATCATGCGTTATTTAGTTGACAGAGAACAAAATTTCGGCTGCCTCTCAAACTGTCGCTACTGCGCGGATTGCGCCCAAAATGAGTCGAGAGGAGTAAATCGGCGAGAAAAGAGATGCAGAACAAGTGCTGCGAGGACGTTGAACAGAGGTAAGGTCATGTATAGACGTGAAGGTTGGGTGTATAGTGAGGACTTTGTTTGTAAGAAACAGGAGCTTGTATTCAATGCGTTCAGTTATTTTCCAGCCAGTGAAGAAAACGTAATATAGGAGTGATATGACAGGATTTTGACGGGCGTACAAGAGGGTCTGAGTCGGTTGGAGGTGGGTTATTTAACACTTAGGGAGATTATAGTAAACAGCATTATCGCAGTTAAGTTTGGAGTGACCGATGGAGGTACAGGTACAGGTACAGGCTGTTGTGGAATCGAGGTACTCGGTTAGGGCGGACAGAGCGAAGTTGACGCACACTGCAGTTTGTAGTTCAACGCGGTGTCGCCCTAACGGGATGTAACCGCACTGTCCCGCCGCGTAGTCTTACCGTGGAGCTATAATTAGACTGGAAGTGGCATGACGTCATCGCCAGGGCTGCGCGGCTGAAGCCGCCTGCAGGCCCGCCGTAGAGTGTTATAGACGACAGACGACGACGACAGAGGCCGACAGACGCCAGCGAGCAAAACAATACTGGCCCATTAGGCGGGCCAGTATATAAACTGCATGCATACAGTACATACGTTCTGTGACAGACAGCCGCCAAGTTGTCGTAGGCTAGCTCAGGTGTAGTGTTAGTACAGATTAGTCCATAGTCGCTTTGTCAATCAACGCCATTATTGTAGAATGGCGTGCTTCTGAGTTCGTTTAATTAGACGGTTTTTGGTCGCATGCGTGTATGTCATCTACTGCAATCGGCTGTGTGTATGGTCGGCTGTCGTATATATCAAACAGACTAGGCCTACGATCTGTGTTTTCTGCCTGTTTTATTGAAACGTGCGTGATCTTAGAACCAAATGAAAAACAAGATGACATCAAGTGTTAAGCTGTCGTCACACTGCTACGACAACCAGCGCTGCAACCAAATATTCGAATACTCGAATATTTCAACATCATTTCGAATACTGTTTGCGGTACTAGAATACCGTTTCCTGCACTTTCATTATGTCTGTCTGTAACATGTCTGTTTTGAATATTAGGCCACATTGCATGTATTGCATGAGATTCCAGCTCTAACGATGAGTAACACCAGCGGACGACTATCGTAACGTGTAAATCCGACTTCATACCTTAGAACAAGGCTGTAGAAATCCATGCAGGGCCGGATTATGGCATAGGCAATTGTAGGCAAATGCCTAGGGCCTACGACGTCGAAGGGCCCATAAAAGATGGCTGCAAAATATTTTGAATATACGTTAGCCAATCAATCAACAGTGTTTTATGCATTGTAAGCACAAAACTGTCGATTTTTGCACTAAACGTCAAACAACATATCAAGTCACCAAAGTAACACAAACAACATTGCGTGTCATCGTATAGGGCGACAGGTGAGAGACGAAGAGGCCTACAATTGCGCAATGCCTATAATATGGTCTACGACAACATTAATCTGGGCCTGAATCCATGAAGGCGCAGTGAAGATGTTGCTCGCTAGTTTAGAGCCACCGTGTACGCGATGTCAGCTGCTGAGTGCGCGCAATCCACCATGCTGCTCGACGGCTCTCTGTTGATGGCTATTACTTGGTCCAGCTACAGGCTGCAAGCGATCCGGCCGACTTAGTCTTGCCTTGTTGCTGGGCGACTCCTATTTGTAATACGATGATGGGCGCAGGTCCAATGACGTCATTCACGTATCCAGTTGTGCATGTGATGCCTCTTCAGCGCGCAGGTGTAACAAGCCCTCTTCGTATTTTCCTCACCGAAACAGTGATGCACTGAATTACGCAATTAATCCCCAAGTTGGTGGGCACGCACATAAATAGCCACAAACAGGGACCATTTTTGATCAATTCAGTAGTCCCAACAGAGCAACGCATCTGATGTGTATGTTTTATCAGTGTGTCCGGAAAGTAACTTTTAAACGAAATGGCACTCGACCTAGATATTCAGCATGGTGGTTTATGTTGATCCTTTCTAGGTCAAGTTCGAAGGTCAAGGTCATAGGTCATAGTTCACTGTTGTTGCATTGGTTGGTTGTCGAGTTCGCTCGGTTAAAGTGTTTGGTGTGACCTCGAGTGAGGACTTTCTAGTTATGACAGCCTATTATTGATAGACTGGTCCTTGAGCTGGATGTTACAGTTGTTACACAGTGAAGAGCGGACCCCGCCCAGCCCCCAGTTTCCTACATCAAAATATGCAATATAACCAATGTTTCAGTTTGATGGCAGTACGTCTGATTACCGCTACACTTGGATCGGCCAGTTGTATGCATAGTTAATTATGCTCCCAACTCGCCTGTTCTACGTAGCAGAACTGCCGCCATTAAACAATGCCTCTGCTCTTTCTTTTCTTTTCTTAATAACTCAAATCTCAGAGACGCGCAAACAGTGATCAGCGCAATTGTTATGGAGGACGCTTGGTGCATTGGTGCTCTTCTATAATGCCGATTTTATTTTTGGGAAACCCTCTACAATTTTTCAGGGAGGGGAATAAATCCCTGGACCAGCATCACGCTAAGACGCGTCCTATCATCGCTCCAGGGCGTAGCTACAGGCGGCTCAATGAACCGGAGCCCCCGACCTCCAAAGAGTCCCAGCGACAAGGAAAAAATACAAGACCAACAAAATAATTTCCGAAAAAGGCGTGCAAACAGTAGGATTACAACTTGCAGCTGTGCAGCATCGGATATACGCTTTGCCTGTAGGTTGCATATAGTACACATGCTTAGCTAGCTACTATTGCAATTTTACTTATTTAGCTGTAGGTGGTGACGTCATCGCAGATCGTCGTTCTTGCTACCCACAGTCGGGGGTATAGGCTTCTCACCGATGTTTGTGTGTCTGTCTGTTTTTCCGCAAGATATCTAAAAAATCGCTACAGCTAAGATCACCAAACTTGACAAAGAAATGTTTCACCATGAGTTCTGGAAATTCATTTATTTTGTGGTCAAACGGTCAAAGGTCGTGGTAACGAGGCACAGAAACAGCGCCTGCGTGGGTTTTAGCACTCTTGTGAGTGCTGGCTTTTCGTAGTTTGTGTTGCTGCATTGGTGATAATTAACTGAACTCGTTTCGGTGATGCATCCAGGGCGCCCGTAAGATTTTGAAAATGGGCCCCACAACAGAACGGTACGCCAGTCGCTAGTGTTTGATACGTAGCCTACGTTTGACAGGTGATAAAGATGCTGATGGTGGTGGTGACACTGTTTGCCGTTTGCTGGCTGCCACTGCATGTCTTCAACATCGTTCTCGACTTCGTTCCTCAGCTACGCAACGAGGACCAGCCGGAGGCCAACAGTGTCATCGCAGCCATATACATGACCACGCACTGGCTGGCAATGAGCAACAGCTTCGTCAACCCAATCGTCTACGGCTTTCTCAACGACAGTTTTAGGGTAACAGCGAACTGTCACTCTATTATTCCCGCTTACCGTCGTGTCTCTGTCGATCAACTGGTGTACTGCATCAGTTTAAATTTCTTTCGCTCATGGAGCATTGTTTAGAAAATCTTTTTTGTAATTGCGCCTCAGAGTCATTTTGCTTGATACTAGTATGCGCGTTGTAAATTATATAATGTTATTGGACCACATCACTTACACTCAGTGCATAAAATGCGCGCCTGTTGCTACGCGCAGACAGCGTGGCGTGGTTTGTATATCTGTTGGTCACATTCGCGAGCCTTGCAAAAACAGCCGAATCGATCGAGATGCCTATTGGAGGGTCGACTCGGATGGGCCCTTGCAAGGACCATGCATTAGACGTGGGTCGAGATCCCCACGGGAATGGACAATTTAAGGTGTTGTCTGCCCATTGGCTGCCTCTGCGGCAACGCGTCGACTATAAGCTCGCACTCATCACTTTCGAGGCACGACGCACTGGCTGCCCGGTCTATCACTGCTTAATGAGTAGTAGTACAAACCCACAAGAACTCTGCGCTCGTGTGATGGACTTTTGTTGTATACCATTTGCTGACTGTCACTAGGTAACCGAGCTTTCGGTATAAATGCCCCTGCACACATCTTGAACAATCTGACGCATGACTGCCGAGCTAGCTCCAATATTGCGTGTTTTAAGCGTAACCGAAAGACTGAACTGTTTAACGATATGATACGATACGATACGGTAGATTAATATGTGCGCTCAAAAGCTGACGAGATGGCCAGCTTAGTCTAGCGCACGGCACAGAAACGAAAAATAAGGGAAAAATTAAAACAAAAAAATTAGTAGCTCAGAAGAAACGGTCCAGGGAATAGTCCGTGAAGGCAGTCCGGGAGGAATAAGTGAAACTACGGGGGTAGGATTTGTGAAACAGGTAGGGTTTAAGCTGGGGGTGAAAGAGAGAGGGAGTTATGGATGCGCAGTGTGGTGAATCAGAAGAGGAAGAAGTGAACGAGCGTAGCCTATCCGGTCTGTTCTCAGCCCCAGCGCCTCTGATTCGCTTGCGGTATATGGCGCTATATAAATTTGCGTTTGATTTGATTTGCTTTGGAAAGCATTGAGAGTCAGTGCTACGGCGCTTTGCGCAGCAAAACAGTCAAAAATGGCGACAGGGGGACTGCGGCAGCCGTGTGCAATGCTACAGACTGGTCGGCATCACATTACGTTGCACCCCCCTTCCCCCGTGAAAAATCCGCCCCTTGCGATGCGGCCTGTCGTCAAAATTCTTGGACCACTTGTTATTATTACATCGCAAGCTATAGATCGCTGTGAGTGTATGTGACTATCGGTTTCTACATCGTATCGTCGCAGTACACCGATATTATCCCCTGATTAGCTTGCAAACAGATATCTTCGTTATTTCACTGGCCCGCCTACACATAGTGTAGGGGCAGTATTGTTTTGCTGTCTGCGTCTGGCGTCGTTAGTTGTCGTCTGTAACACTCCATGGCGGGCATATTCACCAGGTGGCGGGCCAGTAGAGTTTCGTCCCGTTAGGGCGACACCTTGTATTGATTTTGGTGGCTTCTTTTGCGTCCTCTCTTGTGTGAAGTGTTAATTAAAATTCCAAATGAAATTTGTGGTATGGGCAGCCCTTTGTAGCGCGACTCAGCAAAGCGGTTCGCTGACAACAAGGATGATTATATTGGTTAGGGAAGAGTAGAGCCACCCGCTCACCCGTGGCAAAACGTCAGCCTAATGGTTAGAAGAGGCTCAGCTATCGCAGAGGGACCGCACGACGCATTATGTCAGTTCAAATCGTGTCAACTGCTGTTCAACAGTCTTCTTTTAGCTGATAGAACACCGGCTTGCGACGGACAGACACATAGGCCCCTAGTGAGACACGGATTTACAAAGCCATATGACATCGACGATCGCGCTAGCACAGCGCCGCGCAGTAAAAACGGGCGAGCGGGTTATGGCATGAAAAGAAGCTTACATTTTTGACACGGTGGGTTCGACATCGTGCAGATTGGGCTCATAATAATACCTGTATAGTAGGCCTAACCGAAGCATGGGACTAAGCCCGTTTCTTGAGTCGTCTCACTTCAACCATTGCCTCAGTTCCTAAACCGTTAATCCACAAAAAGATTTTGGGTTAAACAAGGCTAAACAGTGCGTCATAATTTACCAGAATATGCAGTTTCGCGACGAAAATTTCATAATTTTCTGTCTTCCGTTCTCAGACGAGTAGGTGAGCGAAGAGAGGAAATATTCGGTTGTTATTAAGTCCCGAACCCCACTTCTTAGCTTGGCTATAGGCCTTACGTGTAGCCACTCAGTGTAGTGAGTGATGATGACCGAGCAGCAGCAGCATCAGACGACTCTGATGTACGTCTTCGTGTATTAAAAGCGTCAGTGTATTTTACTTTGATGCTGACACAACAAGCGCATTTGGACGCGTTGCTGTGACATCATTTATTACTTAGTACTTACTTGTTTACTTGCTTACGCGCACCGAGTAGCTCACAGTCGCTGCATCATGCCTGCAATCTACGAGTTTTTTCGTGGACGCATTACCTAGGACGAGGAGACGTCCATAAATAATTGAATCCTCGCACTGATAGTGCCAGTGCCATGGTAAATATAAATTATATGGCACATAATAATTGCAAAGCCTCTAACGCGCTGTAGGCCTACGCGCCGGTAGACTGAGAAAAGACAAGTACGTCAGTGGGGACTGACCTATATCCACACATGCCGACCTACGTCCACTCGCCGCGCGATTTTCCACGAACGGCACATCTCTAGCGAGGCGTTTGGCCCGCGCGCTTATTGAACTATAAATATAAAGTCGCTCTGACGCCAGTCAGCTTAGGCCTGCAGGCTAGGCCTAGGCTTCTATTCGTCCGATTTTGGGCTTTTGGGGAGCAAAGTTCCCCAGAATGAAAGATTTCCTGCCCAGGACGCCGATCAACCACCTTGCAAAATTTGACGCCGTTGCTTTTTCCTCGGCGGAGAAATCCGTAACCATACAAACACACAAAAACAAACTAACAGTAACCTTTATATCCACACCTTGCCCATCGGCATGTGTGGATAAAAAGTTTTTATATCACGCCAGAAACTGTCAAAAGGAAGGCGTCGGATCTCGAGGACTGCCAAGTACCGAGTTTCAAAACGTCGAACTATCTACAGAGAAGGCACAACGGCCAACAGGCAACGCTGTACGAACAGCTGCCGGTGTCAGCCGTTAGTACTCTAGGTCATATTATTTATATCCTATCATGTCGGACTTACAAACTCACTGGCGCACTTAGAATTTAAGTAGGGGATGTCCCACTCTCCCGTTCTGAAACCCAAATGTCGTCGTAGCTTATACTGGACGCTGCTTTTGAATATGAATCTGTCAATTATTCAGTTATTAATTATTCATTACTTTTAAAGTGAGGCAAGGCAGGCACAAGCCCCCAAAAATATGCCACTACAGTCAAAATTTTCACACATTTGTCTTGCTGCAACTTTAAGAAACATGAACAAATTTTGATAATTTTCAGCAAAAATATTATCGCGAAAGTAAGAAATAAAAACATGCTTAATTTTCTCACATCTCTTACCTATACTCCTTCTGTCGTACCTGTCGTGGCATAACAGCAAACACTGAAATTGCATCTTTTTAGTGCGTTGTTACGCGGGCCGCATCTAGCGGAAAGAGTAATGTAACGATCTGTCGTCCGTTTGTCCGTGGAGTGTTTGTCCCGTTACATTAGCATAAAAATTATCAAATGCAGTGTATAGCAAACATGGCTTAACGTGTTTACAGAACGCTTGTGTCTGTGTGTGTGTGTGTGTGTGTGTGTGTGTGTGTGTGTGTGTTAGTATGATCTGTGCTGGTTGATATCCAAGTGCTGTGGTCCTCCGGGGCGCTGCGCCGCCCGCTGTTCCAGGCACCACCCCGACGACGACGACACGCTGCATGCGGGGATGGCGCTCGATGACGGGACAGGAAGACGAGAGCGAAGTGGCCGCTGGTCTCCGGCTAGGGCGAGCCGGTCGCCGATGACAGATCGACGGCTCAGGCCAGTCTTCGACGAGGCGCGTCTGTCGCCGTGCCAGACGACGGTCGTGCTGCACCCAGCCGACACGAAACAACACCGACTGAGCGTCGACACTCGTGCATCTCTATCGACTCGCTCGGCTGCAGGCCAAAACTGCCTCTGAATACTGTCACGAGAGCATCAAACCGTTTCGTTTTGCTTGTTGTTTATTACCGACGACTGTTGGCTGCGTTGCACAGTGGTAGAACGCCGGTCTTTGATCGGCGAACTTTTCCTGTCCCACGCTCGACCTGTAGCTGACGGGTGACCACTTATGTGAGTAAGCCGTCCGCTATAGGTTAGCCAACTAGGCCAACTCAGCCTTTCATCCTTTTGGGGTCGATAAATTGAGTAGTGAGCAACTTTATGGGATGTGTGCTGGTCGCGCCATCTGGTGAGTGTTCACGAGGTTAAGCCAGTGCTGTTATCAACCGCTGTGCGCCGTGTGTGGCAGCAAGTTAGCCGAACTTAAACCTTCTGTATATAGTGCCGCCCTGTGTTGTAGCGGATGTTACTTCTGTATTGCGCGTTATGTCGTCAATTGAATAAAAGAAAACATTATTATTATTATTATTATTACTATTACTATTATCATTATTTAGCGGTATGCGTGTGACAGTGTGTCTGTGTTGTGTCTGTGCGTCCGAACAATAAAGTTTGAACGAAATGACCTCTGATCTAGATATTTGCCATGCTGGTTCGTCTTTGCCCTATCTAGGTCAAGACATACGTCAGAGTTCACGATCGCAGGATAAAAAAGTCTATGGGTGTAGGTCCATTGATTGAAAAGTGAAAGTTTGGTTGGGAAAACCAGTTACAGAGCAGTGCGGGAAAATGCGGTAGGATGTTAATATGAGTTCTTGATGCAAATGAGGTCGGTGTGACTTCGAGTGACGGCTTTCTAATTTCTCTGTTTTTTATGCAAAGCACTTTCTTCGAGTCGGCGGAATTGATTTCAATAAAAGCAAGTACGTCAGTGAAGGGGACTGGCGTATATCCACACATGCCCATCCTACGGAACGGCGCATCTCGTGAAGTTTACGTCGGCACATCTCTAGGGTAATGTTTACATCCCGGTGGGTGTGGCCCGCGCGCTTACCGTTTCGTTCGATTTTGGGCTTTTGGGGGAGCAAAGTTTACAAAAATTTGTGATTCCCTGTCTTGGACGCCGATGAACCGCCGAGCAAAATGTGACGCCACTAGCTTTATGCTCGGCGGAGAAATCCGTATCCGTACGAACAAACAAACAAACAAACAAACAAACAACCAAACAAACAGTAAACTATATATCCACACCTTGCCTATCAGCATGTGTCGATAAAAGGAAATAACAGTAACTCCGACGTCACTTTGTCAACCAGTAGTCTCACAAATTTCCCACATGATGTAGCTTTAGTTTTGCTATGCTGAGCTGTTAATTGTCAATATATTCTAAATTATTATGTGTCCCTTTCTGTAGAGACACCGTTACGGTGTGCAGTCTTCCTGTCCGTCCGTGTGTTATTTCCCTCTCAGTAACGCAAAACGAAACATCTAGAAAATCTAAACTTGACTTGAACATGGCCTGTGTCATTCGTAACTTACGGACTAGCTTTGAGGTCAAAGATAAAAGTTCAAGGCCATTACAGCATGCCAAGCTTAGTCACTCACTCAAGAACGTGAATTTGTAGCGAACGTGAACTCGCGTTCACGTTCGCTATATGCTATCGCCCGTCCGTCTGTCGTCTGTCTGTCGTCTGTCTGTAACGTTCGGGCACCCTACTTAGCCGGTTGAAATTTTCGGCAATTTTTCTACGCCATTTGGTACCTTGGCCATCCGTTGACATTCACTGAAAATTTTACGGACATAGTCCCAGGGAACCCCTCCGTCGGGGGTTTAAACGCAAAAGGGGTAGCCAAATATAGCGATTTTTGTTGACATTTCGAAGGCTATATCTCGCAAACGGTGCCAAATAGCAGGTAAGTTAGTATTAATCACTGATAGGAAGTCGTGTATACTGTATGAGCTTTCGATTGGTACCAAAATCTGTGACCTTAAATGACCTAACTTCACTCGCTAATTCTTGCCGTATTGACTAAAACTCGCGATTTGAACAAACCCAGTCATAATGGCCAACGACGTCACACAGGTCACTTTCAAACTGCTGAGACGGCCCCATAACATGTCTGCCATCGTGGCCGTGCACCGTTAGGCCTATATTATTATTGTTGGACTATAATTATAACAATGTGTTAATTATTGTACACTACGAACGCTGTATGGGCACTCTTACAAAGTCCTGTATCGTGGTAGGCGTCGACTTTTCATTTTTCTCTGGGCGCAAATATCTCCCTTCCCTCTTTCTCTCTGCCCTTTACATCTTCCCTCCCATTTCCATGTCATCTTCTTGCCGCAAAGCGGCCCTCCTAAATCTGTTAAAAGTGTCTCAAGAGCGCTGTAAGCTCTCCTAGCGGAGGCAGGATCCAGGCCGAAAACTCGTTTTTGTGCTTTCAGCGAAAAAGGCTTCCGTTCAAAATACCCAATAAATCTAGTGGTCGAGTAACAAAGTTACTTTTACTTTCTTAAGTAACATGCAAAATAGGCACTGTTAAAGGAATTTTTCAAAGGGACTGTTGGATCTAGTTCATATGTGGGTGGGTTCGCCTCAACCAAAGAGCCTATTTCACTTAGTGCGGTGCACCCGTTGCAGCGGAAGGAAGTCGACGCCAATGTATCTTCACTGAATCGTTGTTGTATGTTGTCTATGCTGTCGTCGTCGTAGTTTCAGTTACAGCTACCAATACAATACGATATACGAATTCCATAATATTGTGAATGCATAAAGTGTGCTATTTAAAAAAATTGGATAGCAGACGTGTAGCCAGATTAGTCTACCGCGTGGACCCGTGATCGAAAACGAAAACTACCTGAATAGTATGGTGGCACACAGCACTATATTTTTATGTTACAACACAACAGTTTTTCGAAAAATAATGTGTTGCGGCTAAAATATCTCGCAACACATTATTTTTTAAAATATTGTGTTGTGCGCCATGTCCGCAACACAATTTTTTTCCAAAATATTGTGTTATGTGAAATTTTAGCGGCAACACATTATTTTTCGAAAAAAAAATATTGTATTGTGGCTAAAAATAGTGTTGTAAGAAATTTTAGCCGCAACACATTATTTTTTTCGAAAAATAGTGTGTTGTAGCAGAAAAAAATAAGGTGAGCGTTTTATGCCACCATAGAATAGCAACAAGAAGCTCAGCTATCACAACGGACCCGCGCGATGATCTGTGTTCTATATCAGTTGAAATCGCATACATTTCAGTGTTTCCCCAATTTATCGGGACGTCAGTGCAGTGCTTCTATCTTGGCGACTAGTGAGTACTAATGACAGCTGTTTCATTGATTACGATACGATACGATGAGACGCAGTATATTTGCGTGTGCTCAACAGCTGAGGAGATAGCCGGTGTAATCTAGCGTATGGCACAGAAACGAAAAAATAAGAGAAAACTAACAACAAAAAAACGAGTAGCTTAGAAGAAACGGCCCGGGCAATAGTCCGTAAAGGCAGTCCGGGAGGAACAAGTGAAACTATGGGGAGGATTTGTGAAACAGGTAGGTTTTAAGTCGGAAGTGAAAGAGAGAGGGAGTTATGGATGAGCAGAGTGGTGAATTAAACAAGAACTCATCAGGAGATGAGATAGCGAACGTACTTGTTAAGGACGATATCGCACACACGTAGGCCTACTTCAAAATACCGAAAAAGAGACAAACCTACTTCGTTTAACAAATTAGACGATAGATTGGCAAGTACTGCGCATGAAGTCTTGAATTTTAGCATCTGCTA
>Ga0209780_1001238_pt1 | contig 16353 bp, 9 predicted proteins | sample WorMetexBAHAMAS2_FD_187384 | JGI IMG/M metagenome (GOLD analysis project Ga0209780, IMG submission 187384) | Marine gutless worms symbiont microbial communities from Max Planck institute for Marine Microbiology, Germany - Inanidrilus exumae... | ecosystem: Host-associated > Annelida > Digestive...
CTTTACAAGGAACGTGCTATAACTGGTACTAGATCCCACTTGTTAGTGAACGTGTTATAAATGCCTGGAACTCGTTGCTTACTGAGTTGGATTTCACATCTCTAAACAGATTTCGTCGCGCTATTGTAAATGCTGATTTTTCTGCTTTTACTAAATGTTTTTAGTTCATCTCATAAATCTTTAGCTCTTTAGTTTTTGTGCTGTTACGCTGAAATGTTTCGTTGTGTTTTTGGGCCACTGTTAGTGCACTTGTGTGCCTTGTGTGTTCCAGTACATCTGTACGAATTATATATGATATATGATATGATATCAACTTAGACCACGACAGGCTGTGGTTTAACACACTTATTCAACCGTTGCACGAGTCACCAGTAGCCTATGTATTTTGTTTGTCGCAGCCTCAGCCTATTGCAAGTGTAAGGCTGCCAGACTGTCAGTGGAAGCAGGTTGTTGTGATGATGAAGGTGATACAGCTCACTGCAGCTGTTACTTATTTAACTGTCGTAGTCGTAGCGTCTATATGTCTACAACGGATATCTGGCGTGAAAAACTCATCCCTGTTGACAATTTGACATTCACAATATTTAAATATGACTTTATACGCAAACACCAAATCTAAACGAATGCGCACGGCACAGAAACGAAAAAATAAAGAAAAACTAAAAACAAAACCGAGTAGCTCAGCCGAGAGACCCGCGCGATGGTCTGATATCAGTTGAAATAATGTCTACAGCGTTGTACGAATAACGCAAACAGATCACGTGATAGCCTGAGAAGCACTTCCAGAAACTGCACTACCTGCATAGTTTTGTACATACATCGTTGCACTAGGCACAACTATCGCATAGCAAGCATGCAATGCCGTGCGTATCATCAACAGACTTCCGTACAACAAATGTTGTAATTAATTAACTGATCAGTAGCATCTTAATTTTGTGCAATACACTTAGTTTTTTGACGTTCTATGTTCGTTTTGGGGTTTTGGAATGGTCCTATTGTAACTTATTAGTCTTATTTGTTGTATATGCATACATTTTAGTGTATTATGTATATTGAAGGCGAATATTAATTAATTTATTAAATAGCTGACGTTTTCAAAATAATTTGTGAACATTCGTCCCAGATCTCAAACTGCACCATCCAAATGAAAATCCTGGCTACGCCACTGCTCCGACGGTCATCCTATTCTGTCGCTCGTCCATTCGCTACGACGCTACGTACACCGTGCTCTATACTCCCGCCACACGAGATACTGGAGTTGAGCCCGACTGTTCTGCTGCAAAGGTACCGCTGTTACACGAATTTGGAAAAGTTTATTCTCGTGAGGAGAGGATCACGACGATTCCATTATTGCCGGTAACTGCACTATTTATATTTTTGCCGCTGGTGAACTTTCGGCTAATATAGGTGGACTGACAATAAAGTACAGAGAGCACGCTCAATGATATCATATTAATCATAATGAAGGTATACAAACAAGTAGCTCAGCTGTCGCTCACAAACCCGCCCGACGCGCTGCATCACGACAAACGGCATCGTGATGTTTTTAGAATTGATATACCCTACCTGTGTACAAAATTTGACGACTTTAGGTTCAGCCGTTCCAGTGATATGATTGGAGCCCCATAATTTTTTAATGGTTACATGACCTGATCACGCCCCTATCAGGGACAGTTTGTCGTCCGTATGCTGTGACTTGCACATACAACCTGTAGGCCTATATCAAATTTGAAGTCTTTGCGATCAACAATTGCGAAGTTGGTAATTGTTGATCGCAAAGACTATGCATAAGGCAATGCAAAACGTAGAAAGTGAGGTGGTTTAAGGTGGTTAGGGCCACTCTTGGTCATCGGCAACATAACCATTCGATAGAGCGCATATACGACCTCCTATTCGAATTTAGTAGAAACTATGACGTTATCTTGTATCTGAAACCGTAAATGACCTATAAAACATTGCACATAAAAAGCATCAGTACCAAGTACCCTAAGTAATTTGGCAAAAGACAAATCGCCGATTCATCACCGCTCACGGCTGCAAATGGATTCGGTCCGATGTTGACCCCCATCTACAAGCTTAGGCTAATACATTATTCCTTGGACCCATACAAGTCAACGCCCAAACGGCAACTCGATCGGTTGAACCGTTTTGCACAGCACATCCGTGTGAACAACACACAGACAGACAGACAGACATATAGATACATAGACCATGCTACATATGCGACATTCGTAGCAATAGGCCGCATCTTGTGCACTGCGTGCAGGCGATGTGGCCTAAAAAATTTAAAAAATAATAGGCATAAATTTGGGACAGAAATGCTAGAAGTCAGTTTTTACAGACAAATCATCCTGCCAATGGCGCCGATATTATGTTGTCCGGTGTCGCGTCAATCCAAAATTTCGGCATTGTCGTCTACCTGCAGGTAGGCTTAGGCTACTGCAGGACACCGGAAATCATTCGTTCACGGTAACGGTTAACGTGAATATACTCTCGCATTGCTCCAATTTGTTGTTTAACGTCTGTTTGGTTTCATTTCAGGCCTCAACGCGCCTTTCGTCGAAACTATTTGACCACTTGTTGTTAGTTTTCCGACCCTCTGCGATAGCCTATGAGCTTCTTGTTAAGGACGAGCTGAAACGTTCTTCTGCCGGTGAGAAGGTGGGAACACGAAAGAGATGACAAGTCTTGGGCTAGGTAAACGACCTGTTAAAGGATAAAGACTGTGAAGACCGCAAAAGAATTAAATTTGCAATTCCCTTTAGGAGTTTATAATGTTGATCTCGAAAGCATAGACCGGTATAGCGACTGTAATCCTATAGGCCTGATGGCGAAATAGAATGTAGGCCTACGAATATTTACTAAGGCCTAGGTTTTATATAGAAATTATTATAGCGCGGAAATAACAAAAGCACGTGCTCATGGGCGAAATTTTGGCGTATAACAAATCCAACGATAGTGTGTGACTTTTAAAAGGAAAATCAAAATTTATAATATGTAAATTGTTACAGGTATAAATTCAGTTTGCCAACAAGCCTGCAATCGTAGACAGCAACTTCTCCCCTGCTGCCGCCACCTGGCGAACTCGACTAAACACGCGTCGTCTTTGACTCTGGCCCACTAGCTCCATTATGTGAAAACATGACGTCATCCGCAAAACCAGAAATACACAACTTACTGCACTTTCGTCAGAGCAGGACCGACCCAGGGCCACAGCCCACAGGTAACATGTACAAAAAATTTCGTGAAATTTGGACATGTGTTTTTTGAGATATGCCAGTGTACAGACTGACTATATGTTAAGCTAGAAGGTCAAGGTCATTGGTCGAAGATCACGGTCGTATAGGATGAAAAATGCTCTTTTTCGTCTATAGAATCGCGTTACGTCACGTATTTTTGGTTGTTTCTCAAGTTCTTTGTACTAAAGTGATCGGTGTAACCTCGAATGACAGCTTTCTAGTTTAAAAAAGAGTTATAGTTTGTTGATGGTGCTAAACTGCTCAGACGAGAACGTGATTATGATCCAGTGCTGCTGTGTTACTTCAGTGGCTGAAGAGAAGAGATGAAGAGTGGGCGAGTTCAGCTTGAGTCAAAACTTAAATCACTGGTGGCAAGCAGGGACGAACTACTTCATATGCTTTCCCAAAAGCGGCAGCAGCAGCAACTGGTGATGTCATGTTTCCTGCCGCATCCGGGGTCCAGGACGTCTGCAGCTATCATCGATGAGCTGGTCAGTATTGCGAACAACACGACTGAGACTGTTGGCGCGTTACTTGATATTGCCGGCGACGACTACAGCGACCAGCTCCAAGACAAGACTTTGACCTTGCTCGATCATGTCTCCTTGCTGCTGGCACTCAGTTCTTCGACCTACTGCTGCGAACAGTCGTTATCAGCATGTTCGGTAGCCATTGCCATGGATACTTCGACGAGGCCATATTGTGATGTTGTCGTCGCGTTTTTGATCACATTCTGTGTACTTGCTATATCGCTAGTCGAGATTTGGTCGGCAATGTCAATGGTTGGTTGTCTCGTGTTGTGAGGCGTCAAACGTACAATTTAGCAGTCTTGTTATCGAGAACTCACTAAGTCTGGTGATTGTTATAATCTTCTCCACTTGCTACAAATGAGAGCATCTTGCATCTTCCGTATTAAAATGCTAACTTGTACAATTTTTATTAGAAACCTTTTTCCATGTTACTGTTGCTTCATATACAAAGGAGAAAGTGCCTTAGGAAGTTAGGACAGCTCACCTGATCACAGGGGCGGTTCTAGGAATTTTCATTTGGGTAGGCCAGTCAAAGGGCCAAGCAAATCTTGGGCAGGCCAACAGGAGTGGTGAACGTGGGGCAGAATTTCGTTTGGGTAGGCCAGGCACGAGGCCACGGCCTAATAGCTAGAACCGCCTCTGCCTGATCAGCTTTAATAACATCTCAACATTAATCACTTAATGCAGATTGTGAAAATTACATAATGCCGTACTGTACTAATTCATGCTGCCGCAGACCATATCTGCAGTATGTTAACTGGACCGTAACTGTGATCAGCCATGGTCGACTACCACCAATGTTGCTGATGACTACATTGTAGAGTATTCTTTCCTATTTCCAGTAGTACAAAGTGTAAAAATACATCGAGAAATACGAGAGTTCAAGTAAATAAAGTGGCACGTCTTTTTATGGCCCACGGTGCATATCGCATTGTATTGTAGAACTATGCTACATTGTTGTGTCGACTCGTGTTTCAAGTATTTTCACTTGAGTTAAGATAACCAGAAGCACGCTTCAGTGTTGTGCATAACATGAAGTATAGTAACATACAGTACACAAAGGTTGTATTTTGGCGTCACTTTTTGGAACACGCATTACAACGCCATCTTTCCAACGAGTCGTCTAGACTGGCACAAACATGCCATTGGCGACTAGTGACATGAGAGCTATCAGCTATCAAGAAGAGAGGTGAATACAAGTCAACAAATTATCAGAGTTATGTTCTATCAACGCAAGTTGAACATACCAGATGTGTTCTTAGTTTTGCTAGCTGATCCTGTGACTAATGCATGTAAACTAAGTGCATTTGAGGTTCTGTGAACATTACACAAAGTCATTTACGTACATAGGCATCATGTTTCCAGCAGTTGCATAAATGTCGAGAGATCCTGAAGGAAACTTTATGAATGTTGACATGCAAAAACAATGCTAACAACACTCGTCTAACCCGTAAGCTCAAAACAGTATTTAGATAATTTTTCTGGCTATATTTGACGACATCTCCCACGCCTCGACCTTTCCAGGATTTGCCCACAACTGGTTAGTCATCAGCGTGAGCTATATTTCAAGCACAACAGTTCAGAAGATACAACAATGGACGTAATATATTACCAGTGAGTAGTGCAGCCACAGCAAACTAGTACAAATGATAACAAAACTGAGATAGGACCTATCCAGTTCTGATTTTCTAAGCTGATGCCAAATCATGTAAGTAATTAATGAAAATAAGTTTTTCAGCCAAAAATGACTTGCCTACCATGTTTTATATCAGAAAAACAAAACGTCAGTGCTTTGACACTGTTGGTTGGCCTACACAATTCACTAATACCGCTATTGTAAAACTTCCACTCCACAATGCTAAACCATTTAAAACTAGATGGAAAGTACTCTGAGAGAGTACAAATCCCGGCAAAAGCAATCATCGAGTTCTTTGACCGTTACATTATGTTACCGTTCGCGGATATGATTCAGTGTGCAACTGTAAAATGTAAACAATCGCCGGTTTAAGGAGTATTTTGTCCGTTACTTCCACATCCCTCTACTTATCGTAACGAAACACGACTTGGTCTTCCCTTTCCCCTAGAAACCTTCCCATAAAATTTGGCACAAATCCGTCCAATCTTTGTTAGTTATCGTGGTCACAGACAGACAGACACACAAACCAATGCAGGTGAAAACATATTCCCTCGCTTTCGCGGGGATAACAAAACTGGAAGTAGTAGCACGCTCCTGTATTATGCCCAGGTGCCGTATTCTACCGAATTTAGATCATGGCTGTTGGCTGACCACATGACAAGAGACTGAATGTGACAGCTGCAGTTAACGTTAAGACTACTTATAACACAGATGGGCAGAGACCAACATAGTTACTGATTAACATGACTTTTTCTATAAAATATCAACATAACAAGACATCCATAATGATCCATCAACTTATTATTCTGTAAACTGTTTCTAAGTTTTTCTGCTAAATTTTCAACTTTCACGATGCATTTGCAAATTTTTGACCATTAATTTCTACCGTGAGAATGTTGATCTCTGCATCTGTACATATTGTGAACGAATGCAACACGCAGATAAAAGCAACATGGACGAATAATGAAAAGTCTACAGATTTGTAATACTGTACGTCGAAATCCAATGCAGCAGTTGGCTAGTTCAAAATCACTTCTGGTTGACATGACTAAGTGCAACGCGATGCCGTTGCTTTATCTCGTGTTTACCTGTAACAGGTGAATGTTAGTAATGACAATATGAACAATAATAAAAATACTACATAAATAAGATACTACTACTAATAACAAAATCAATGAAACAAACTTGTTTTATGATTCTTATTTATCACCCAGTTCCAAACTCACTGCAGAAATCATTCACCTACGTCTAACTGCAATAATTAACTATTGGCTAATTTCCAACAGTGCCATTTACTAGTCTGTCACGTGACCCGCGTTGTCATGACGACACCGCTGCTTTAACCTAGGCAATGCTAGGCTTCAGCCGAATATTAGATTCACTCGACGGCACATATTGGTGTTCACGCGTTCAGCTAATACTCCGCCGAAAGTAAACCGATTTGGATAAAATCTGGAGCACTCTTGAGTACATTGTTGGGGCCAGGCCCTGGCAGATTCTGGGCGTGATCCGCACAGTAGCGATAACAGGAGAGCCAGGCAAAACCTTTTTGGTCAGATAAGTGCACAATCGATTTCACTGATTTCCCGTCGGCCAAATTTCAAGAAATTTGAACACAATACGTCGATCGGTGTCGCGATGAGAACTTTCTGAACAGAATTTTACTGCAAAAGGTCGTTTAAAAAATTTCGTCACAATTTTTAATGTCTTGTGACTTCAGGCTGCCATAACTCTGCAATGATTACAGATCACCAGAAATTCACTACCAAAATAACCCTCTATGGCATTTCTAGTTTCCATTTTTGCCACTGGAATCAATTCAAAGTCATTCCCCTGGCCTGTACACACCATACAAGAAACCTGCCCAAATTGTCAGCGACCTCCAGCACGGGTTGACAACGTGGCCACATGACACTAGTCCTTGTCGAATGCAGGAAGTAAACAGCTTGTGCACAGATAGCGAAGCGCTTCGAGCCGAATATTGTATTGTGGGCATTCCATACAATACAGCCTTCTAGTATTGACACATGTTTAGTTGCTGTATAATGTAGCTGTTATGTATTGCAGCGATGTCCAATTAGTACCTGTTGCAGCTAGACCATGTCTTCCAGTAATCTGTTGCTAAAGCAACAGATTCTACTGATAAAGTCTGCCTAGAGTGCAACTGGAACTAAGTGGCCCCACTGTAGGTCTGGTTGATATTCATTAATCTCGACTTAAGATGAATTTCCATTTTTAAAGATATATTCTCAAATCTTGAGCAACTATCCCCTTCCATGTTACCTTTGGTCTGCATCACCCAAAGGCATCGATCTCTCTCTCTGTATGAGTGGGGGACACAGATTAGGAAAGTGAGCATGGCCCAGGGATGGAAACTATATTGGAGATTTTGAAACAAGTGCTTGCAGGTCTGGGTTAAGTCTCTCTATCAACATGCAAGTACAGCATGCACTTACGTGGAAGAAACTACTGTGAAGCCCTTGCCTCCACTTTGCTGCATCACAGAGATTATATTCTCAATCCCAGATTGTCTTAACTGCACACATGATCAAGTGTCGCAATGAAGCTGGTAAAATAAAAATTGTAGTAATGGGTACACTGACAAACGAGGCGGACCTTCTTTGCTGGCGTCGTAGATCGAACTTGTGAACTTGTCGCCCTGACGCAGTTTGCTACAATCACATTAACATCAAACAGCTTTCTGAACACCTTCAATGCTGTGCTCTCTGCCATTTCAAGGAATAGGATGAGACCACGTACAATTTGCCCATAACATATCGGAAGCATGGGAGCCAATCTGACTTTCATGATTCACGCCTGAAGTCAATGGGACATGAACCGGTCTGTTTAGCACTAGTCCAACATCTTAACCCTTTAAACACTATGCCTCCAGACCATCAGACACCTCTCCCAGGTCCCCTATGCTAGATATTTACTTATCGTAATGTGAAGGTTAGACTGAGAACATGAAAGGCCCGCCTAGGTCAATGGAAATACAGCTATTAGGATTCACCACTTCATTATGCCATCAACACATCTGCATCAAATTCTCAAGAAAATACATTATATTTTTCTACCTTTCAATTTAAACTTTCAGTATTTGGGGAATTAATGTTTCTAATAATTTCAAAGAAAGATCATGAACAGTGGAATTTTTTAGTGAATAAAGGGTATAGAAGTGATCCAATGCTTTGACGATGATGACCCAGTATTAGCAATGACATCTACCACACTATAAACCCCACCCCAGCAAGCCCCAAGTACCTTGGTGACTACAGAAGACTGTTTTTTTTTCTGGTTAGGCTAAGTCTGAGCATAAACAGAAAAACAGTCAAGAATGGTATGCAATAAATGATACAGGCACACAGTTAACACTGTCAACTCTGCAATTATGAAGGACTTATAGCCTGTCAAAATCCCATTTCGGCAACTGTAAAGATTTCTTTATGGATACCAAACAAATAGATAAGCATGCTGGTTAAACAATCCAAGTACGCAGGTAAACATTTAAGGGTGTAGCTATGAATTATGTCTATGCTGAAATGTGATCACAGAAAGTTGATGATATTGCATTTTTTAAATACTTTTTTTACTTCCTACAATTACTTATCACGCTTAATGAGATTTTGTGAGTATATGCTTTGTGAAAATTATTGATGCTAGACTCTGTGGCACAACAGCAATCAGCTGTTTATGTCAGGACTAATAGTGATTCTAATTTTTTTTATGACTGAATTAACAAAGTAGCAGATACAAATACAACTACAATACAAATCTAGCTTCAGCTGAATTTAGCCAAATCCTCAGTCAGATATTGGAACACCAAATCTCGTATACAGCCCAAGTAAGCACAACATAGCTATTGTATGGTGAGGTGTTGAAGAACACTTGCCTGCCAAGTGCTGGTTCTTTGTAGTTAATGGCAGAAGTAGCACGTCGTCGTGAGCGGCAACCTTCTTGAGACAGTCTAGATAAGCAAACAGGTGACAAATGCAACAATGACGTACATAGCAGCCAATGATCGACTGAGTTCAAAGTTTATGTCCCACTAGACACAAAATAAAGTCATTTTGGAGACGTTCTTCTTAGTATCTCTCAGCTTAGTACTGAAAAACAAAATCAAACACAACAAAAGCAAACATGCATCCGTAACAGAATATATAAGAACACAAAATAAAGACAAAAATCTCACAATCTGTAGCCTGAAAACAGAATGTTCTTATTCTTAAGAAAGTAAATAAGTAAGGAAGGAAGGAAGTAAGTAACTAAATGATTTGATTGACTGAGTCAAAATTTTACGTCCCACCCGACACAAAATAGGTCATTTCGGAGACGTTTTCCCAGCCAATCTCTAGGCTTAGTACTGACAAATTAAATAAAACACAAAAAACATGCATCTGTAACAAAAGGTACTACAACATAAAATGAACCTAAAAACAAAGCCAGGTTTGGTTTCTCCCTATGACCTCCAGCATGGAAATAAAACAAGTCTATTCTGGAAGAAGGAGTTAAATCAGGAAATACACGAGTAAGGATTGATTGATTGAGTTAAGGTTTGACATCTCACCCAACACAAAATAGGTCATTCTGGAGACGTTCTTCCCAACTAATCTCTTGGCTTAGTATTGAAAAACTGAAACAAACAACGAAAGTAAACACACATCCATAACAAAATATACTACAACATAAAATTAACACAAAAACTAAAGCCAGGTTTGGTCACCTCCTATGACCTCCGGCCTGGAAACGGAATGGGTCTATTTGGGAAGGAGTAGATAAATAAATCAGGAAGTAAACAAGTAAGGAAGTAAATAAGTGAGAAAGAAAGCATAAGGAAAGAAGAAAGTAAGGAAGAAAGCAAGTGAGGAAGAAAGTTAAGTAAACACACAAACAAACAATTTATATAGCGCCGAAGTCAACACATGAATCAGAGTGCATTACTGCCCCGGAGCCTGTACAGGACAAGGAAACGATTTATACGGCGCCAGAATCAGCAAATGAATTGGCACATCATAGCAGCCAAGCTACAAAAAAACCCAGAGAACATTATATTATCACCATGCGCTGTAAGTGCATACCCAGCAGTAGAAACATGGTGATAATATGTTCTGAAGTGAAAGCAACTGTTTTATAAACAACTAGCACTCCATCTGTTACACCTCACGCCTACAATGCTCGATTCTTGCACCTATGATGCTTGGCCTGCTAATCAAAATTTCCCGACGGAGCTCGTCACTCATTTGCAGCGGCATATGGACGTGGGCACAAGCAACATTTGCCACCTATAAAAGCCATACAAACAAACAAACAGTAATTGATATATCCACACCTTGCCTATCGACATCTATGGATAACTAGTGCTCTATTATAACATCATTTCTATCACTCAACAGTCACGGTAGTGAACTGACATTATTATTATTATTAACAATAAGATGTACAATTTTTCATCAACTAATTGACCGAGTTAACGTTTAAAGTCCCGCAAGTTGTAAAACAGGTTGATGTAGACGAGTTCTTCCCAGCCAATCTGTTGGCTTGATAGTGAAGAAACTAAAGCTAAACCTAATGCAACAATAAACAAACATTGACCACAGTAACACACTGATACTATAGGCCCAACACAAGATAAACAAAAAACTGAAGCCAGGTTTGGTCACCTTTTATGACCTCTGGCTTAGTAATAGAGCAGGCCCAATTCTCACTGCTCTGGAACTCACATGTGGCAACTATTTTTCATAAAATGTTACAAACGACTGCATCAACCTACAACATTTAATGGTCTACACAAAACCAAGAATACTGAATGAAAAGCACAGTTACCGCTGTGATGGTGAGGTATCAGTTGCCGTCAGTTGATCACTTGACGGACATGATGAGGTTGATGAGATGGACCCACGATTGATGTCCACTTTCAGCTGAGCACTTGGTGGACGTGACTGAACTGGTCTTGCAGACACATTACTAATGTCCACTGACGACAGACCAGCACTCAGATGCACAGACAGGTTTCTGCTGTCAGCTGATTCCGAAGCTGGTTTCTTCCGTACGGTTTCCTCAGCAAACATCGAGTCATCCAGTAGTAACAGATTAGTCCTACGATGACCTGGACACAGCACAAACACAGATATTGTCTATTTCTACCATTAACAACTGGGTCTTAGTAGCTCCGATCCATACTGAGCGATTAAAGTTTTACGTCCCACCTGACACAAAACAGGTCATTTCGGAGTCATTCTTTCCAGCCAATCTCTTGGCTTAATGCTGAAAAACTAACTCCAACACAACAAAGAAAAACATGCATCCATAACAACACAAAAAACTACAGCCAGGTTTTTCGCCTTTCATGACCACAGGCCTGGAAACGAAATGGGCCTATTCTTAAGTAAGTAAAAAAGTCACTCCGGCGGCCGACTGCCCACGAGCATGACAGATGACGACAGATGACAGCGTGCTAGACAATACTGGCCCATTAGGTGGGCCAGTAACTAAATGAACTTTGATGCCTCGGTGTCAACGTGTGGATGTCTTCGCCACCTCGACAGCCTACTGTGACCTTGACATATAACCTCCAAAATCCAATCAGGTCACCAGTAGGGACTATCGGTTATTCCCTGTAAGTTGCATCGTGATTGCTCAAGTAGTTCATGAGATGTTGTTCACAAAACGGTCTGCTGTGACCCTGAACTCCAGAATCTAATCAGGTCATCATTCGGGCCTAATGAATATTCCCTAGCAGTCTTATCAAAATTGTTCAATCTGTTCATGAGATACTGTGGTAAAAAATATCACATCAGACAAATGGACGAAGAAGACAGCATAAAAACATAATATATCTTTGCCAACACCATCAGGTAGAGAAGGTATGAAAAATAAATTAGAACCATATGGGACTGACGGTCGACTCCTACTTACTGCCAATGTCAAAGTCACGTGACACAAAAAATAGGACAAAAATGAAAAATCCGGCCCCGATAAGCTTACGGTATTGTGCGCTAATTTAAGAATCAGTGGTCATTTGTCAGCCCCCGTTATAAATGTGGGAGGAGATAGTGTTTGAAAATAACCAAATTTCCGACTTTCAATGGCTCGTGACCTTGACCTTGGATCAAGTCATACTGCATACCGTCATGCATCACTCATTTACCTCTACCTACATACCGAATGTCATAGAAATCAAAAAAACGTTTTGTGGACGGACGGACATTTGAGACCCACACTATTAGGAATCGACCTAATAATTAATTCTCGGTTCATTAATTCTTAAAACATGTGATAAGGGTGCAAGCGATCTGCTATGTATCCAGATTACCATTCAGTACAGCCGTCTCACAGTAAACAAAACTCCGAGCTAAAATGTGAGTTCGTTCATTCGTTATTGCAGGCAGAGGTCCAGCCTACTCTGGACCTCAGCGCTGAGACCCTAAAACGGTCCAGTGTGCTTGCCCAGGGATAGGAGGGGAAATGGTTGGTGTATGCGGTGTTTGCGTGGCATGCAGAGAAGGCGGGGTTAAGTAAATGTAAACAGCTTGTCGGGTATTTATAGCATGCCCCCTCTAGACGTGGCCTACTGTCTACTAGCCCAGACTGGAGCTACGTACTGCTCCAGCCAGTGGCCAGCCAAGTCTAGTTGCATCAGCCACACCAGTGTGGCCAACTCCTTGATGCTGCTAATCAAGATGTCAGCAACCATCACAGTTTATACAGGACACCACCAAACCCTCCTTTTCCTGCTCGAGTTTATCTCCCTGTTCATCATGTGCATAAAAATTATGTGAAATAATTCTTTTGGTAAGCGGACACGCCCGGGCTGAGGTTTTAACCCCAGCCAATAAGTGTGTCGCACTCTACTGCACATTGCGCCCTAGTGCTTTGAGCACTGGGCTACATGGGCAGGTGCTCACTATAGTTATTTACACATGAACTACACAACTCAATAAAATTTTACAATATGCACACCTGGCTTACTGGTACAGTTCGAGTTGCGTGTTTGTTGAAGTTTAACAGGTTCCTTTGTCTTGTGCTGCAGCAAAAAAAAACAAAATCACATTAATTACTTCTTAGCAAAACTATGACAGGACAGAGAATCAGTGAAAAGCCTACCATAGTGCAGCTTGTGGTACAATGATCAAAGCACTAGACTTCTACGACATCTTGAGCTCAACTCCATGCCTCGACAACGCTACCGGTACACAATAACTTTGTAAAGTTGTTCACACACCAATGACCAATGTCTCTGAAGTATGGCAACATGAAATATGTGTAATGTCATTGCAGAAGTAGTCATGTTACCACCTTCAAATTAATTTTCCAGATGACTGAGTGACTAAGTTAAGGTTTTACATCCCACCTGACACAAAATAGGTCATTTCGGAGACGTTCTTCCCAGCCAATCTCTTGGCTAAGCACTAAAAACTGAAACAAACACAACAAAAGCAAACATGCATAAACAAAATATACTACAACATAAAACAAACCAAAAAATACTAAAGCCAGGTTTGGTCGCCTCCTATGACCCCCGGCCTGGAAATGGTAATAGTCCATTCTGAAAGTAGATAGAGAAGTCAGGAAGTAAACAAGTAAGGAAGTAAATAAGTAAGAAAAAAAGCACAAGGAAAGAAAAAAAGGAAAGAAGAAAGTGAGGAAGAAAGTTAAGTAAACACACAAACAAACAATTTGTACAATGCCGAAATCAACACGAATCACGGCGCATTACCGCCCCAGAGCCCATATGCGGCAATTTTTCAGATGTATCTGGATCAGCAGGTCCCCTCTTTGCTTTCTTCTGCTACATGTTCTGGGATGGAACCTTTGGTGACAAGTAATAGCAGTTTTTATGGGTCAGAAACCAACAATGTCAAAGCTGTATTTCATAAACACAGTAAAAATAACCGAGTTGACCAATGTCAGCTGATCAAAACTCGCTACATGCTGTGTTATCTCCACTTTTATGCGGGCCACATCTAACAGTAAGAGTAATGTAATACTCGGACGGAAATCTATGCTGGACCATTGTCTGGCATCCATCTGTCCGTCTTAATATGGACAGATGGATAATTGTCTGGCATTCATCTGTCCATCTTTTTCTAACCTTAATACGGCGTGCGGTACATACTCAATGTGACTAACCAGGGGGCAGCACACGATGCAGCCAGCATAGATTTCATCCGAGTATTATGAGGACAGACACACTTTATGCCTCTGTGGACAACACACAACAATTTTCCAGATTAACTACGGTTAGCCAATAGCTCTTCAGAGTTTCTCAAGAATCATCTGGTGGGTATTTTCACAGGCTGGACATTCTCCTTGATGCTCGGTCAACAGCATCAAGAATAAAGATAAAGCAGCAGATACGGAGAACAGACAGAGTACACTCACAATATGCTCTGGCGACGGCTTTTTTGGCACTGAACAACCAGAATCCTTAGCTGTTAGCTGGTCACTCTTCCTTTTCACAGTGTGTGATAACAGCTTGGTTCTTGTCACGACGTCACTGCTCAACTTTGACACACTGTCAGATGCTTTCTTCTTAGGCTTCTTCCTGTGATTCTCCACATCATCTCCAGTGCTATTGTGGACTACGGCTTCTGCTGTGGCCATTCTGGATGTCACGGAAACCTTCCAACCACAGTAATACAATGACTGCTTAGTGGGAGTAACCATCAGTTGTAGCAAAAAAGCTACATGCAACTAAAATAGAGTCACAACATTCTATGGCCCTTTTTCGATGGCAAACTGGTTCGGCTGTTATCAAATTCATCAAACAACTTAATTACTCAGTGTCACTCAGTGTATTTAACATTAACCTTGCTTTGTCAACTACAAACTACTGTTAGTAATGCTATCAGTTATAGTTTACCTGGGCTTCTTTTCTGGTTTAAGTCATAGGTGGGCTGAGGTTTTATACAAGATAAGACCACCAGACCAACAGCATTCAAACAACACAACGTGAAAGCAATAACCACAAATTGTTGCACCTTCCCATTTAAGTGCTACCTAAATTTTTTTATTAATTATCTTCAATCACAACACCTTTTGCCTGCCTCCTGATTTAGCAAGTATCATTTCATCATGCATACATCATCCCATGCAATCATTATTAGCATTTCTTCTGATATCACTACAACCACCTATTACACAGCAGCACACTTATTTCATCCTCTATTCAAGTGCTTTTCAACACTTGGGTATTGCATGTCCATCAATTTCACACAATCACAACCATACATCCATTGAATATTTTTTCACGTGATATAGCATATACGTTGATTTAATTGCCATGTAACAGGTCAATCTAGGTTAGTCCGCTGTCCTCCATAAACCTCAGGAACATTTGGTGCATAATTTATGAATGGCCAGATGCCCTCCTGGGAAATCACGTAATGAACTTAATACTTTTTTCACCCATCCTCCCGATGAGGGATGCTGTTCAATGTATGTTGGCCATTCAATGTCAGCAGCCATTTCTACATGACACAGTACGACTTCATACGAAATATGATAAAAACAGAAGCCAAACCTTGTTCGTGTTGGCCTTCTCCTGGAAAGCGGTTTGGTCTTCATTCTGTGAATGATCACTGCCAATACAAACTATTGACTGTAAAGCATCTTCAGTGTTCGTGTTCTTCTGCTGCACTGGACTCTCAGGTACTACAACAACAGCTGTATTGGTTAAGTCTGTAATTATTACTTATTCATTATACACTGAGCTGTTTGTGCACTGATCTCTGATTGTGGGCATTTATTGTGTGTTATTGTTTGTGTACCTGTGGTACGATTTATACACCGTGTTTCAGAAAAAAAACACCCACTCATATAATTGGCTATAAGTTGAGGAATAGTTGTCTGATTTTAATAATTTTTGGCACCAAAATTCCTCACATAATTTGACATCGCACGACAGCTTAGTTGTCCACCTCACCTAACTAATGTGTCTACACTACCT
>Ga0209780_1001239_pt1 | contig 16344 bp, 11 predicted proteins | sample WorMetexBAHAMAS2_FD_187384 | JGI IMG/M metagenome (GOLD analysis project Ga0209780, IMG submission 187384) | Marine gutless worms symbiont microbial communities from Max Planck institute for Marine Microbiology, Germany - Inanidrilus exumae... | ecosystem: Host-associated > Annelida > Digestive...
AACGAAGTAGGTTTTCTTTTTTAGTATTTTGAAGTACGTACGTGCCATATCGTCGTAAAAAGTTCACGTTTGCTATCTCATCTCCTGATGAGTTCTTGTCTGATTTGTGTGCAATAATTCACCAACGTAGTCAGACAAAAAATTACAATAACGTTGGCTTGATTCTTAGAAATGTGTATCTAAATTAACCGTTTGGGAAAAATGAGATAAGTGACAGTGATATGATATCAACAGGGCTAATAGCAACAAACGTGACTGACGGGATTTACTTCACATCGCCAATCACTGCAGCGACGGATATCCATAATATCTTCAAATACTATGCTTTTTCTATGTTTTGTACTAGTTAATGACTATCGAGACTCTTGGAAAACTGGGGCTTGATATGAGACTAGCCTCTAAGAACTTGCAACTTCACCTCAAAGACTCCTTGAATTTGACAGTCACAGTCAGTGACTGGCATGACCTCTGTGATGACTGTTGACATCTAAAGGCTCGGTCTTAGTGCAGGAACCCACTAATGGTAATATAGGTCCACGTTAATCAAGTTTAACTTTAACCCAGTACGGATTATGAGCTTGTTCACAGAAATGACTTAAGACATTATATTATGATCCTATAAACTGCAAAGTGCACCAAAATATGCGAGCTCTAAAGAATTTCTATAATCTTATGGCGCTGCATGGTCGCTCCTTCCTTCTCACCCATTGATGACCTCGGTGGCTCGGTGCGTATCGTTTTTATATTTCAATTTTTCTTAAAACGTCCATATGATATCAACAGCAAACCTTCAGCCATTCACGTTTAACATTTGCTTACTCAATGAAACTTTGAACACAGCATTTATTACCAGATATGTAGTCCTTGAGACCGCGATCTTGGTCTCGAGACCAGAATTTTGCGGTCTCGGTCTCGAAGTCTCAATAATGTATTAGCATGTATGCGTCGCAAAATTATAATCCTTTTTGCACAAGTTAATAAGAAAAGAAAGACTGCAACTTTTGTAAACTTAACTGAATTTAATACCGATTGTGAACTCTATATTAAACAGACTTGTGACGGTTGTTTTACAACGTTCATGAAATTTTTGACTGCTATTGTGAGCAATGTGTATTTGTTTTGTTTCGTTTGCCGGTTTTGGTCTTGAAGAAGCTGGTCTTGGTTTTGGCACTGCTGGTCTTGACTACCAGACTGTCTATTATTACTAGTTATGCAGCATTAAGTTTTTTTGCTGTTATTCTGATTACTTACTTGCAATATATCATCGCATACTATTTCCGGCTTCTTTGTTTTGTAAACAAACAACTTAAATGCTATCGAAATGCAATAAGGTGCATTTAGAAGTGCAGTATTAATTTTCAGCTCCATTTTTATTATACAAATGTTCTGTGTACGGAATACATCTTCGAAGAACTGATGGCGTACAGGTCGGACTCGCAGGAAGAAGCATTTGATTACTTATTCAAACTGGTTCTGATCGGTGACGCTGGTGTTGGCAAAACGTGCGTTGTTCAAAGGTTTATGGGCAGTGCATTCGTTGAACGACATAGCAGTACGATCGGCGTAGACTTCACCATGAGAACTGTTGTCATAGATGGGAAACGTGTCAAGGTACCAGTACACTTGGCTTGTTCGTTGTAATAATGTTTAAGTCAGCCAATGATTTCGGTTCTGTATGATTCACACAAGTCAGATAAGTTCAGTTCAATACGGTATATGAATGAACAGAAGGTTACACCTGATAATTATTCCGCAATTCTGCAACAAATGCATTGGGACTATAAACATCATGCAGCAGATGATTATTCTAATTATACAGAAAGTTGGCATGCTGTCACTAGCAAATGGTTAGTGTTGTTTGCAGTCCGTTCAGACTGCAATGTAGTGCATTCTTAAGCTGTTTGCAGTATGCGCGGCGATTTTCTATTTCATTCACCAGATGGTGATACATAACGCAACTAAATTATTACCGCTAAGAAGTCAAACTAAACTGACCCTAATGGGCCTAACCGTAACACTAACCCTAACTGACACAGTAACCGTGATATTTTTACGCGCACTTTGTTGACACCCATAAAAATGTTTTTGCCATATTTATGAAAGGAATTTTTTGCAGAGGTGTGTAGCAGGGTTCGTTTGGGAATTTTTTTTGCACTACCAAGCAGTTGCACTACCCATTTGCTGAAGTAGCTGTACTCAGCTCACAAAACACCAGCGACAAGAAGTCGATAGTTCATACTTTATCATTAAAAGAGGTTTTTTGTGGGGTGTATAGCCTATAAGAAGAAGGGGCTACATAGCAGAAGGAAAGAAACAGTAGAGTACGTATAAAGACTAGACATGGACTGCAAATAGCCTCAGGATGCACTACATTGCAGTCCATGTGAACTGCAATGTAGTGAATCCTGAGGTTATTTACAGTCTGCACAGACTGCAAATGTCTTAAAACATGATTAATCTAGCAAATGTCAAAAAACATGATTTCTGTTAATAGACATTAACATATTGTATCTTCTGTTTTAAGCAGTTTAAGAAATTGGCAAGTGATGATATATGCTTAAAGTGACTTATGATTACACATATGTGTCGATTCAGCTGCAGATCTGGGACACAGCAGGACAGGAACGATTCCGCACAATAACACAGAGTTACTACCGGAGTGCAAATGGTGTAATTGTTGCATACGACATCACGCGTCATGCAACATTTGAAAACTGCACACGCTGGCTGGAAGATGTGCGACGATATGCTGCTCCAAATGTTATACAGATCATTATAGGTTAGTGGATGATATGCATTTATGTTATTTATATGTGTTTTGATTATTGTAGCTGTAATTTTTCTGTTTTGTGTTAGAAAATGCAACAGTAATGTCAGTTAAGTTTAAATTCTGTATATCTATTATTATGTACGAAACAACTGATAAATCAAGTTGATCAGAATAAGAAACTGATGAGTAAGAAACATAGATTTTTTTACATGGACCCTATGGTGTGACTCAGTGTTTTTGAGTAATTACCTTTACTGAAATACTGTTAATTTACTGTATTGAGCATTTGTAGATGTTTTCTCGGTTCTTTAGAAGCGGTACAGGTACACCGTGCTACAAGAAACTACAATTCATTGGCATTCTCTAGATGTTACCTGTGCAGAGTTTTGAACTTCATGAGTGCTATTAGTTGCTCATTATGCTAATTAAGCAGCATGATCAATTGATTTTGGCCATACATATTTATATGGTGAATTGAATGTTCAAACTACTTAAAAGATGTGACATGAAAAATTGTGTGGTATAACACACATTGTGATTTCTGAGATGTATAAATTTAGTCGTAGTATATTGTTGCTAATTTGGCAGTGCTTTCATTACAGGCTTTCCTTGTTTAAGTAGCATTTGCACATTACTAAATAATGTGATCTGCATGCTATGAAGGCAACAAAAGTGATCTGGCAAGCTTGCGTCAAGTGCCTTTTGAGGAAGTCTTGGGATTTGCTGAGAGAAGTGAAGTGTTTCGAGCTATGGAGACAAGTGCCAAGGAAAACATTAATATAGAAGAGACATTCATTGAGCTTGCTCGGGTAAACAAGCATTGTTTCTGCTTCTGTTGCTTTTATTTGTTTCCATGCTTGTTCACATTATATGCTTGTGTTTAACAAACTTTCACATTTGACTGCTGCAGATTCACAAACAGATGATAGAGTGCAGTATGTTTCACAACAGTTAACTTGCAGCACTGATGTTGTCATTTTCATTTCAGCATCATGTGCAATTGTCAAGTATTACTGCTGTAGGTTTATAAAGAACACACATGCTATGTTAATAGCAATTTCAGGGTTTACCTGTTTTACCGGTTGCCCTTGATTTTGTTCCTTCACCTCTATGACAAACAAACCTGCAATTGTAGACAGCATTTTTGCCCCTCGTAGCACCACCTGCAAAATCAATGAAATGTAGTGTCTTCTGTGATTCTGGCCCATTTGTTCCATTATGTGAAAGCGTGACATCGTTCACACAACTGGATTGCCGTCAGAGGAGGACTGAGCCGTCGCCACAGCTAACACACAAAATTTAGTGAAATTTGGACATGCAGTTTTTGCAATATGGAAACTGAAAATCAACATTCATTAAGCACGCACACTACTTGCAATTGATGACATTAGAAGGACGTGTCAGTGACCGGCCGTCCGCTTCCGCAGCTACATGTAATACTGCATCCACGGACGTGCGAAAAGCTTGCAGACATGACACATCTGCACACATCTCTACCCACTACACCTGTAACACAACACAAAGGAAATGTGCGTTAAAACTGCATTTAAAATATTTAATCCTGTTATCAATGCGATTAAAAAAATTAATCGCTCAGCAGCTCTGATCTAATTCCATTCAGTTTGTGCTTAATTCACCCAAGAATGTGACAATTTTCAAATATTTGAGATCTTCTGAAGGTTATCAAAATTTGTCACATTAGACTGCTCAACAAGCATTACAGAATGGTTAGTATCACTCACATATATTCAGTAGTTTCAGCTATGCTCACAGAAGGAAATATTTTAAAATGCAGAACCTGCAATTTTGAGGATAACCCTCAGTATCTACTTTACTGTTCCCTGTGGTAAGGTTTACCAAATCTGTAACAGACAGACGTACAATGCATGATGTCACAAGAACTCCCCGAGCCTCTCATAAATTTGTTGCTTTGTGAAGCACCTCTGCATCCCTAGAATTTACAGTGCTATAGAAATGTTGTATTTTAGTAACCACATGTGTAAACAGAAATAATGCGGATGACACTGGAGAAACGTTGGTTTCAGGTGTGTAAAGTTGTGATTGTGAGTTGTGACATCATGCTGTGTGTGCTTTTGTTGTCAGGAGCTAAAACGTATGTATGGTAGAAGTGACAGCCTTGATGACGAACAGTCAACAAGACTGAATCTGTCGAGCAGTAGGGTTGATGACACATCACAACGACTGTGTTGTTGACATGTGCAATAATGTCTTCACTCAACGAGTATTTACATCGATATTCACTCAGCAGTGTACAGTGTGGATCGTTTCTCTGTGAACTTGTATTTATGAGCTTTAGTTCAAGCTTGGTTCTGTTTTCCTAAATGAGTCTTTCAACATGTAGGTGCTTAGAGAACCCACACCTACTTGGAACATACAAGAATGTTCTGCGTTTTGAAGCAAATTTTTTTTACTTATACTAGGTCTACATTTGCAACAAGAATAAGCATATTATTGCTATTGCTATTGGTATTGCCACCTGCTGAATGTGATGAGGTCTGAAAATGGCAGTCCAGATATTTGGGTAAGGTTATTGGAAGCAAATTTTTATCTCGACAACCCAGACCCATCTAATGTAATGTAGCTACTGGCTTAGGGTAGTCCATTTCAACAAAACGCAATATGATCAGTAGTTTCAGTATAATTTGCCCACAAATCTTACAAAAAAATAAGATGTCTCCTGTTCTCTGCTCAAGGGGGCACAGATCAAACAAAACCTCAATTTTAGGGGACTTCCTCAGTAAATATGATGAGTTCTTTGCCGTGGCAAGGCAAATCACCATCCTAGATGAATTCTGCTGACATTCAGGATGAACTAGTCTCATAACTTGTTTGCTTCTCAGATGTACTGAGTAACGACTTGAGGAAAAGTCTCCACATTTGTTGTAGTATTTTGCTGGTCTGTCGGCTTTCGTTTAATGAACCTTTTGCAATATGTTTGTCCCAGGTTTGATATAGTCCCCTAGATGCAGCAAATTCAGGACATTGCTGGAATTTTTTATGGGTCAGGTGACCTTTATGACATTGACATAACACTGTCAAACCAATGGTAGAGTTTTAATATTTCCTCTGTTATGCATGTAAAAAACAAACATAAAATCTCAGGACATTTGTTATTCGTCTGTCATTAAATATAACTAGAAGAATGACTGAGGATGAGTTGAACATGAGTTATTAATCTATCTGGTGAAAGCATCATCACTGTTGACAAGAAATCTTGATTTCTTGGCTCTGCTGCAGTATTTATATATAATGTTTGTATTCACTATTAATTTGCCTGTTTATTCATAGATGACCTGGCTTTTTATTGCTTTTGTTTTTATAGTGACATGATTTGAGTCGTCTACCTTCTGTTCACTGTCATCTGTTCATTGTAGCCTATACTACTGGTGTAACTTGGCAAGATGGTGCATAACATTGCTGTATAATATACAGCAATATGTAGTGTATGTTCTATCACTGTTGCTCTGAACTAGTCAGTGACTTAATAGTTGTTGTAGTTCTGCTGTGTTGTATTCATACTCTATGTTGCACAGTAGTGCACAGATTTTGTACACTGCTAGATGCTTGTTTCATCAGTCAACTTCTGTGAGGCAGTTTACTCTAGGTTATGTGATAGGTTTTCCAAACCTCTCACGAATGGAAACTTTCATGGACTATGGGAGTATGGTTTAACAGAAACAAATCATTTAATGTTTAAATGATCTTTAAGTTACCAGAAATTGAATATTATAATCGATTTTTTTTCTGAACTGTCAGCAGAGTTCAGAGTCAGAAGTCTGCTAACAACAGCATAGCACGTTACAAAATAAGTGCTTAAAATGCTGCTGGTCAGCTAACTGCAACACCTTGCACCATCCCAACCAATAAACCACTAACACCATTATATGATGTAACAAAAATGGCTACGATCTATCCATTTGAGTGTTTTGAAAACCATACACAGTCTAAAGGCGCGATATGACCCAGATTGTGTTAAAAGCGTCGTTAAACCCTAATCAAACAAACAGCCAAACCATAGACAAACGACATACAGACAACTTCATTAGAACTGTTCCATGGATCAATAGTGGTTTGTGAAACGGATTATTAACACGACCATATTGCTTTACGAGTTTCGTCTGTCATCCAAGAGTACTGGAGTTGAATGTAAAAACGAATTTTGATGCACTCTGACCATCCATGTAGAGTGTGATAAATCACTGTCAAGTCATACTTTAAACGACAATTCCAACAATTTGGCATGCAAAGAGCTCAGTGTAAGAATCAAGTGTAGCTATTTACTTCGTGAACCCATGCTGAACTGATTAAATTCTCTATATCACAGCGATTATGAGGGTTCCAGGCAGAAGAATCATACATGTATTCTAACAGATTACATCACAAGATGTTTTATAATGACAGTAATCAGTGATATTTACATTAAGCAGTAAACATGTGTCACATATACATTCTGTACAGTTCTCGTCTTTGTAGTTAGTGATATCAGCTGTGTGGACATACGTTTTTGATGTTGTGTATTATCAACGCTAGTCTCGTGTTGCTCTTTAGTTTAACAGTTGCTGTCTGTTTAATGTCTCCACATGGCAGCATATAATTGACATTGTACACGACTTTTATTATCAGGGGCGGTTCTGGTAATTTTCATTTGGGTAGGCCAGTCAAAGGCCAAGCCAGTTTTTCGGTAGGACAACAGGATTGGTGTACGTGGGGATCATGGGGATGACCCGCGCCGTTTGGGTAGGCCAGGGACGAGTTTGGGTAGGTAGGCCACGGCCTACCCGGCCTAATAGCTAGAACCGCCTCTCTTTATTATACTGTACAGCCAGTGTTGGGTTTATGTCGGCATAAACCAGTTTCTGCTAGCCATGAGTACCTTCTCTCTCAGTATAACAGGATTTCATTGGTATCTATGAGGGAAACCCTGTAATGTTCCTGTGCATTTTAGGTCACACAGCCATTGCTCAAATGCACATCTGCCGGAAATCTGTGCATCTTTGATGCTAAGACAAGACTATGAAAGTTAACGTCCTTTAACGTAAGAGTCGAAACACAAAGTTGTTTTTACTGCGTAACATCCGCCTACATTAGTCTAAACAGTATCCCATTTGAATGAGTTTGTCTGTTACTTTGCTGCCCTTAGTATGCTTTGGTAAGAACCGACAAAAACTAGTTTCTGCCAGGACAGTTTGAACCATGGTTGAAACCGCTGATAGCAGAAACTTGCCAACCCTGTATATTGTTGCATACTTTATCATTGTATCATTATCAACTTTATTACCAGTGCACACAGCACATATGCCAGTATTTCGGTTATGGTACTAAGAGGTGGTTTTGGTTAGTCTCTTCTGCTGAGTGAATTATGAAGTTGAAAATACAGTATATCATTTTCCCTTTCACGGGCGACAGAATATACAGATTCTGATGAAATTTGGCATGTAAGCATAGACTGCAGATCTACTCTTGCTTACCAAATGTAACACTAATTGGGTAATGGGGGTACAGGAGCATCCAGACTTGAAAATTAAATTTAATCAAAAAAACACGGTTTTTCACCCCACGTGGGCGACCGTATCTACCAATCTACCTGAAATTTGGTGCGGAAGAGTATAGCATGGGTTCACTGATTTTTTAATTTTGTCAGCATAGATGAAAGACCAGCCATGGCATCTTAACCAAACTTGGCCAGTAGGTCGGAAGTGATGTCAATTTACAAATGCCCCCCAAAATTTTTGGGGCCCATCCACAAATTTTGGGCGAAAAACATCAAATTTTTTCACCACTTGTTCGCGACTTCCGCATTCGACACAGCATATCTCAGGAACGAAATATCGCATCGATAAACAAAAATGCTAATGTCAATCTACAATGTGCCCCCCAAAAGTTGACCTACTATCCGTGATCTGTGACCCAGAAATGGCTGAGATCCGTTTGCTCATTGTGACCCACCCTTCGGCAGCTATTACGTTGCAACCGTCATAGTTGTGACATGTCTGGTTGTTGGTAAATTCTAGTCAAACAGTGACTGGTTAGCAGATGCCAATTTCCAGGAGAATGTCTTCAGGAGTCAATCAGTTAAGAGGTCCAGTGACTCATGTGGAAGGACAGCCAACTGCACTGCAGCATTTCAGTAATTGCCATCAAAGGGCAACCAGTAAATGTAGGTTCACCTGGTGAAAGGTGACTGAAGTGGTTTGTTTGTGTGTGTACGACTGGTAATGTTCTAGCGAGCATTTCGTCGTGTTGGTGATTACGTCAAAAGCTGCTGTCAGATGTACGTGTGTTTAGTGTCACTTGTTGACGTTTTTGTGTTGCATGTGTACTTTTTGATTCGTGTTTTCAGTTTTTCAAAGAATTGTTAGGACAAGTACTGTTACACGAAATGGCTGCATTTTAAACATACACAGTTGCATTTGATGTTGTATGAATGATGTTTTTACTGACAGCAAAAGTCACAGATCCATGACTGCACCAACTTGATTTCCTTATGAAGATAAATTGGCCCACACTTTTTCTAACACATCTGTTATGTCGAAAAATACTCATGACTGGATTGTGGCATACGCATTGCAGGCAAATGCCTAGGGTCTACAGCGTTGAAGGGGCCCACGAAAGATGGCTGCAAAATATTTTGAATATACGTTAGCCAATCAAGCACTAATGTTTTATGCATTGTAAGTACTAAACTGTAGATTTTTGCACTAGAACGCCAATTTCACCTAATAACCTGACAGTACTGTATTTAACTGATTTGAATACATAAAGAAAAAACTAACATGCTTTATATACTTTGTCTGGGTTTTTATAGAGTACCCAGACAATGGAACACCCAACTAGTCTCATAGGCTTAATACTGTCATAGAAGCAGAACAGAAAACTGCTGACTGAGCACTTTCCCTGTCATCAGTATGATGAAAGTGTCCTCAGCAGTGACATGTCGCCTGTATGGTAACATCCACAGTACCAGTAACTCTATGCTCTGTCCTTGTACATTAAGTAATTAGTGAACTATGTTCTTAAATCATACCAAAAGAAGTTGCAGACAATAGGAAACAAATTAAATTCAACATGACACGACTATTAGCAATAAGCTGCAGTGCATTTATACAACAACGGAGACTTCTAGGCTCAAATACAGCAAACGGCAGACTTTCAGGTCACACAAAGTGACCAAATAACTGTTTACTGACGCCAGGACAACAGTTCCTGAATAAGTTGTCAATTATCACTGTATGCTCAATCCATATGTGCACATACCGATTAAGCATACAATGCCATTAACAACTGTCATGGTCAGCATCTGTTGAAGTTACAGGTGCAGGTATAGTGGCACCTTTGAGCCAGCGGCCACTGGCCCATTTTTTGTACAACCAGAGTAATTTGTCAAGTCCGCTGCATCTCACTGGAGCAGTGTTGAAAGCCTTCTGTGCAATGGCAATGGGCTGTGCTGGTTGCAAACAGTCAGCTGACATGACTATGGTGTGAATCTCAATTCACGCAATACATTGTAGGTATGTGCTCACTGCTCAGTTCTGTTTCTTAGTCCTCAGTGCTCGTTCACGCCGTTCAGCGACAGTCTGGTATGGCAAACACTTCATGTGGAATGTCGGACATTCCACGTCAATGCTTGCACCTTGTACACACAGACACACACAGCTGCAGAAACACTCAAACGACAAAAATAAACAAAACAAGTAGCTCAGCTGTCACTGATGAACCATGCGACGCACTGCATCATGGGAAACGTCAAAATGTTAAAACAGTGACGTGACCATAACCACATCCCTTTTGTGGGTGATATGTCATTCTGTTGCTAGAATTGATACAGCCTACCTGTATAAAAAATTTGACGACTTTATGTTCAGCCATTCCAGTGATATGACTGGAGCCGCCAACATTTTTAATGGTTCACATGAGCTGACCACGCGATCAAGGACAGTTTGTCGTCGGTAGGCTGTGACTTGCACATTTAACCTGTACATCAAATTTGAAGTCTGCGATCACCAATTACAAAGATGCATAAGGACATGCAAAATTTAGAAAATGAGGTGGTTTAAGGTGGTCAGGGGTCACCCAATGTCACTGGCAACATAATCATTCCACAGAGCGCACTCGACTTCCTATTGGTATTTAATAGAAACTACATATACCATTTTCGAAATATTATCGCTTATTTTCCAAAGTTAAAGAGGTCACGTGACAGTGACCACGCCCCTTTCAGGGACAATTTGTCGTCCGTAGGCTAGAACTTGCTATAGTCAACATGCACACCAAATTTGAAGTCTCTAGCTTAAGCCATTCCAGAGATATCTTAGGGGGACTAAAGATTTAAAATGGGTCACATGACGTGACGTGCCCATTTCAGAGACGATTTGTCGTCTGTAGGCTGGGACTTGCAATGTTCAACCCACATAGCAAATTTGAAGTGTCTGCGATTACCTGCAATGAAGATATGAAAGGCAGAGCATAATGTAAAAATTCTCGTTTTGAGCCACTCTTTGGGGTACTTAGGTGTAACGCACAGGGCTCATCTATGGCTCGATGGAAAACGCATTGTCGACTTCCTATAGTGACAATTGAACCTTTTTTGGTAGCTGTGACGGCTGAGGCACTATTAAGCGAAATCTGTCGAAATCGGTGTTTTCCGATGGGGGTGGGTCACTGAGCGCAAATTTTAGGTAGATGGGGACGTCGCCCGCAATGTATCTATGGACCGTTAGATAGAGGAATGATGTTGCTACATCTTTGCCGCTGCAAGTTTTCACACACAGAAATTTTGTAGCAGACTTCTTTCGACAGAAGTGAATTTTAATGGCAAAAACAGCAAAATTGCGGTTGTGCATTCACCTGTGTGTATGTTGATCATTGTGAAATGCCCTCGCATGTTGCCATATGTTGTCGTAAAATGAGTGCTGCTAATCCACGTGAAACTTGCACCTGGCTTCATCACTGGGTATTCACCTGTGAACATGCAGCAGATGTAGAAGTGATAATATTTATGACGGCAATGACCATTATGTCCTAGTGCTAACTGCATTGTAGACCACAGAACGTGACGGCTTACTTTTGACAACAATTTAATTTTTGCAGTAATTTAATCAAGTCACCATTTGCCACACACTCACACACACTGACACACACACACACACACAAACACTGATTTAATAACGGTTTTCAGGAGAAACTGGATTCAGTTACGTGACTGTGCCTGATCCTAAGGTGTGTCCAGTGCAAAATATTCCACGTCCAGCTGCCCCTCCGGACGTCAGCCAGGGACCTCATACAGCAACTGACTTAATGAAAGGACATCACTCCCAGTACTGTGAAACGTTTCATCAGGTTGACACAAAAACTATATAAAATTACTCTAATACAACCAAAATAACATACTGTTTATCGACGTTTCGGCTTCACGTCAGAATCGAGACGAGGGGAGCTACCACTTGAGCCACGTATGAGACAAGCTTTTACATACTGACGACTGGTACCGGAAGTCAGTCCTGATGAATGCTTCCGACGTGAAGCCGAAACGTCGATAAACAGTATGTTATTTTGGTTGTATCACTCCCAGTATGTCAGCTCTACAATGCCAGTCAGTAGTGGAAATCCCTCTGCACAGTAAATTCCTAGCACTGATATCAGCTGACGTTTGGTACTGACGCAGCATCAAATTACAACAAATGTAATTTGCAAAGAAACTTCCCTTTTTCTGGGAATGTAGCAGGAACAGTATTCATTGCCTCATTTTACCAAAAGATGCTGCACTAATTAACTGAGAACCTTTTTTTCCACTTGTTTCTCATCATCCCAGGTAAAGTATACACACATTAACAGCATAGTGTGGTGGGTGGGACATTTGGACAGATATGATCAGTAAGGTCTCACATGCGATAGGCCACTGAAATCGGCAGCAACTGTAATTTTCAAGTTTCACAAGGTAGTGTAGGAACACAGTTAAGATGTAATAGATGACCCCAAAACAGTTACATAGATTGTTTCCCTGGGATCTCCTAGCGAAAGAATTTTGAAAATCGGTCTACATTTGCCAAAGTTGTGATCAAAAGTCAATTGCATTGTTTTTTGATACACAGTGTATTTAGTTGTTAAACTTAAGCTTAACTGACCCACAACTCCAGGTCCTTCCACTTTCTCCTCTCTTCCTTCCTCATCAGTGATGGTCCAACTGCGTGTTGACAGCTGACACGAGTCTTTGGGTGATGCGGCAGGATCCATCGACATTCTACCAGCAACATCACCATCATCATGATAATCATCATCATGATAATCAGCAGCAACAGCAAGAGGATGACGATCATAATATAAACAGACGTGATCATGACGATGGTGATTCCAACTGAGTGGCATTCGCAAATTAAATTTTGTTCCATTTAACACATTGTAAAAATTATTTAATTATCATACTACTTTATCAGAATTTAAAGCCCTGTTAACAGGGTTTTACACAGAGTTTTTACATGTTAGATAAGATACAGGACGAAAGTAAACTGCCTTGCATTGTTTGTAAGAAAAGTGTTGGAAATAACTCTACTTTGTGCATAAGCTACCTGAAATAGGTTCAAAAGTGACGTAGCAGTGTGAAGGGAAGTTGTTATAAATTAAATCCATTGTTTGCTGGTACACTGCACACATAGCTGCTCATCGCTCATCTCTGTTTTAAGGCTCCACTCCACAATCAGCAGCGAGGCAAAACTCGAGTGTAACAATGGTGAACTAGATACTGGTATCGCTCATAATCATTGTTAACACAAAGTAGCTTGGACCGTAGCATTGTTCTCGAGTGACTGCGGCTGACAGCTTGTCACCAGAGCTTTGCAATGGAGTTTTGTTGTTCACATCGCGGAGCTTATCAGTCCATTTAGCACACGGACGACTGGGTGGACGTTTCCAGGTCGGATCATGTGGTCAGCTCATTGAGAGACCTGATGCAGCATGGCCTGTGATGGGGAAAAACATCTGGTAGCCTTGCAACATGTAGGGGTACTGTTACCTAGGTGACATGCTACATGCAGACGGAGGATGTGATTCAATGGCAAGGATCAGAACTCAGAAGTGCACAGAATGTTTCTCGAGTACTTAACCGACAAAAGAATGTGTGATGAGCTGTCAGTGAGACCTGGCTAACGAAAGTAAAGCATAAGCTCCGACGATGGAATAAGGCAGACAAAGAAAGCATACATGCCTGGGAATAAGTCATGACTTATTAAACGAAGAAGCAAAATGATTACATGAACGTGTAATGGGAGAAATGACATGAAATCAGAATACGTCTACATGACATACGTAATGCGGTAGGCATGTCTAAAATGAGGAGGAGAGATTGTACTGGCTGTCGGAACAAATGCTGTGGCAACGCTCACTTTAATCCCATTGGTCACCGCCTCTGTACCTGGCTCATGGTAAAACCTGCATTCAACAACAACTTCAACTTGGTAAGTAAGTAAACCAGTTAAAACACGTTCAGAAACAGAAAAAAAATTATCCCCGTACGGGGACTGACGGTCGACTCTTCGCAACTTGATGTTTTTGCTAACTTCAAAGTCACGTAACACAAAAACTAAGTCGAATATCAGAAATCTGGCCCGATCAAATTTAGATATAGTGCCCTAGTTAAAGAATCTGTGGTCAGTTGCCACCTGCCATTGGCCTGATTTCCAACTTTGAAGAAATCGTGACCTTGACCTTGGATCGGGTCATACTGCATACCGTCATGCATCACTCATCAACCTCTACCTACACACCAAATTTCATTAAAATCGAAGAAACTTTTTGTGGATGGGCAGACGTACGAACGTATGTACGCACGGATTGATGGACAAACATATGAAACCGGCTATATTAGGTCGACTCTGTTTAAGAGTCGACCTAAAAAGGAACATCACTTGTCCACTTTCAACAGCTTAGTCAACATAATTATCACAATATGCAGTACATAAAACACCATCATCATCATGCACAGTTTTTGTTTAACTCTTTATTTAGCACAAATCCTCACAGCACGACATGACGAATGCAATATAGTGTAACGACTTCACACAATCCAACTTGGCCTTGTAATTACTACTCTACTGCAAATGGATAATGCTACTCCAATTATGCCCAAAGTTTCTCCCGACATAATCCGAGATTAAATTGATTAACCTGAGAAAAAGAAGGCTTGTTGAATAACAACTAAGCTTGCACATTCCTTCCCATGATCAAACTGACAGTAATAAAGCAAAGATATGCATGTATCCTCACAATAAAAGCAAAGAACAGTCACCGAGCTTCAAAAACAGCATGCTAAAATAGTGCAGCTGGTCAGTGTTTGATTAACTGACAGCTGTCAACAGACAATACAGACCGATAAATATGCCCATCAACGACCGGATAAGTGTTGTCTGCAAGCTGTTGAGCATAAGTCGTAAGCCACGACAGAAAACTGCTGCCTATACACAGTTAAGGAAGCAATTATAGTAGAGTAAAAGACTACAGTCATTCCAATCTACAGACGAACACAGGCTGGCACTGCTAATCTCTGATTCTGCAGCAAGGTAAAACAGTACATGACATTACAACTTTGTAACAAACATATTTCAATGTCAACGTGGACACTACACTACACTTATTTGCTGGTTGTAACCAGACTTTTTTCGCAAAGAGATTTCTCATTATTGACAAAACGTCCATAAAAAGGTCAAAATGTCCACAAACAAAGGCGGTTTCCCAGACAGTACTAACTGGGCTCAGCAACTTAACTGACACAGACCAACACATTATATTAAGCCAAGCTGCCATTCACAGCCAACATAGAGATCAGCCTGTCCATAAGTAAGTTACAAGAACTGGGATTTTTGTCAGAGTAGAGTTTTACTGCATGCATGCCCTTGCTGTCAGCAGCTAGTGCACACGGATTAGAAAGACGACACTAGAGTTCACCTCAACAGTGTCACCTACATCATCATCATACAATAAATCATCTCTGTACCATGGCCTAGATGCAAAGGTAAGTTTTGCTTTTGTTAGTCAACTCACCTTCATGAGTTATTTCAGGTTTAAGCACATTTATCGCAAGGTAAACCCTCGGGCTTGCTTCGGCAGGATGTCCTTCACACAACCAGCTCCATTAAAGGTGCAGCAGTATCCTCCTCTATTTTAACTGAACTTGGGTTATAGACAGGTCAATATAACGCCAAAGTACCCCTACCACAAAAATTGCAACATTTTGTTTTATGGTGGTTTTATGTTAGGTTGGGTCTAGTCGACAACATACTAAAAGTTGTACAAAATTGGAGTATGGGAAGGTGTCCAATTTCGAAGATAATTTTTGTCGATTTACAAGTCATTTTTTTTTACATTTTTACTCAGGTTTTCAGCTACAGTATTTCACATGAAAGTGTTACCAGTGATGTTGAATCATCCCTTATACCATATCTAGGGCTACCTGTACCCCAGCCCCTCCTATAGTGTTGCACTTATCAAAACCTGTGAAGCGGGTTTGGTATTGAGCGTCACGCATATACTAGAGCCGCATTGTCCAAATTCTGTGTGTATGTATG
>Ga0209780_1001240_pt1 | contig 16343 bp, 8 predicted proteins | sample WorMetexBAHAMAS2_FD_187384 | JGI IMG/M metagenome (GOLD analysis project Ga0209780, IMG submission 187384) | Marine gutless worms symbiont microbial communities from Max Planck institute for Marine Microbiology, Germany - Inanidrilus exumae... | ecosystem: Host-associated > Annelida > Digestive...
GAGCGACGTGATGTGAGACCAATTATCACTGACGGTCGCAGAATCTAGCGTGACTGCACGCACACCTGCCACTGAAGACGACGTGACTTCTCGCAGAGTCGCAAGGCGGACCGTGCCGAGCTTTCCGCGCTGAATACGACGAAAGCTCAGGTTTTCACGCAGGTGTTTCTTACTACCTGAATTACCTGTACCTCAGCTCTGTCGCTGATGACCGTCATGACTCCGGTGTGCGGCGATGGACCGACTGGAAAACACAGGACCCGAACTATAGGGCACACAGACTCGGTAGAGCGCATACCTCCGCCACGCCACACGTTGAGCAGCAGGTGCGCTAACTCTAACCTTAAAACTAACCCCAACCATAACCTTAACCTTTTATAGCACTTTATTCTACTCTTTTCTGGTCCAAACGCACTACCAATTATCCCAAATTTCATATAAAAATCCACCGATCACTTTTTGATTATCCTCTTCACAAACAGACAAACAAAAGGCGATCAAATGGTACCGTCATCATCTTCATCTTCCGAAAGGAGCGAGATGATAAGTAGGACTTGAACCAGCAGAGAACAAAGCGATCGATCCGATGTCACCCCTCTCATCACGTCTACGTATGCCGGTAAAGCGTAACAGACTTCGCAGGAAGGGTCGAATAAGGGATGCCAACGGGCTAGCTGAGAAGATCGACATAAACATCCACGACATTCGTTCTATAGGCAGTATAACAAGTTGACCCAGGCCTCATTAAAGGAATTGTGGGCTGCTGCAAAAGTGCTAATGTGAGTGTCACTCAGGCGCAATACCCAGCTGGTATACACGATGTTGAGAGTGTGAATAATTTTTTTCGCTTATGTTTGTTACGACTTAAAGTATTCGGCCACTGATGTCAATCTCATTCTGGTACCAGTTCTTCCATTTCTGACTCACCTATGTCTTTACCCATCACTCCTTTTATTTCTGATTCACCACTCTGTAATCTATAACTCCCTCTCTTTTACTCCCGGTTTAAAACCTACCTCTTCACGAATCCTATCCCTGTAGTTTCACTTCTTCCTCCACTGGTCCTACTGCATCCACTAGACGCGGCCAGCGTATGTAATAACTTGGCCAACAGCTCAGAGCTGAACTCAACTGATTACAAGATTAAAGAATTCTTTAAGCAGCGTGAATACGAGTCGTGAAGAAATCAAACAGTCAGTCAAAGCCATCGTACAAAGTTTGATTAAAAAGATTCTATTTCCTTTATCCATGCTTTGCTAGGTAATGCAGAAGCACAAGTTAGGCGAGATGGGAAAATGAACCAGCTTTTGATTGCCTAGTTCTTATAAATGTTTCTGCCGACACTATTGAAATCATCGGACAATGCTTGCTCAAAGATGTCGGGGATCGTTTTTGAGCCACAGCCACTTAGCCAGTGTATAAATTTGCATTACGTTTTCAGCATTCATTATATTTTCTTATACATTTCGGTACATTACTTTACTCTTGTCAAGACAACAATATTCAGCGTCTTCTACAAAGGATCGGAAAACTACCACCTACGGTAAGTAAGTAAAGAAAAGTAAACAGGACACTGTATAGTGCCTTATAATGAGTGTGATACCTGTAGTTTAAGCTAGCATCTGCACCTACAAGATCTTGCATGTCGGCGCACCGTCGCAACTTTCTGATATGCCGTTTGTTCCTCTCTGTACTATGCATTGCGAATTTGCAATCGGCTTTTGTCGCCACACGTTCATCGAACTGACGTGTACTTTTGTTGGCGCTCATTTCGTATTGCAGCACCAACGATCTGGAATTCTCTCCCTTTCTCCATTCGTTCATCCCAAACCCCAAACCATGAATTCATTCTCGAGACATCTCAAAACCCATTAAATTTTGTTTCAATCTGCTTTTGACAACCCTAGCAGCTAACCCAGTGCCTGATTCATTTGCACTTAAATGAGTACACGCTTTCTAAATGTTCTGTTTATTTACTTATTTACATTTACTTATAAGGGTGCAAATGGTCTATTTGTCAGGTCTACTCGGTTCCTCGATAACTCTGCATACTGTGTTGGTGCCAGTAAATTTCGCAAAGAAGCACACTGATTAGTAGTCGCTATATCGTCCATTCCTCTGGGACGGAGCTGCACACGGGAGCCAATTTCCATAAAATTGCCAAACGAGGCGCGAACGCTATACTTGCAAGTGTGATGAACGTGAAGAGGCGTTATTATTCGCCAAAAGGCGAATATTTCAAATACTCTATGGGCCAAAAAAACGGCTTTCACGCGTTCGGCTATAACTCCGCCAAAAGTAAACCGATTTAGATGAAATTTGGAACATTGTGAAAAAATATAAGGGGGCTCGACCTGGCAGATTTTGGGCGCGATTCGCGAAGTAGTCACAATTTGAAAAATGCCGAAATTTTGTTTTTCGTGAGGTAAATAACGCACGATTTCATTGATTTCCAGTCGGACAAATTTTACGACATTTGAATACAACAACGTCGATCGGTGAAGCGGTAAAAACTTTCGGAACAGAATTTTAAAAAAATTACCATAAAGAGGCGTTCTTTCTAAAAATGCCTAAATTGCTCAGAAAATTACCAGGTATTGCAACTTCACGCCGTCATAACTCCGCAATGATTACAAATGCCGAAAACTCGGTTAACTAACGGCCAAATGGTCCCCTTACGGAATGTCTAGTTTCAATTTTTACCGTTGAAATCACTTCAGTCTTACCTCTGGGCTGTACGCTGCGTACATAACATTTTTGGCAAGAATTAGCGCACATTTACGATACGGCATAACATACTATTGTTCATAAATAAAATAACGTACGTATTACATAGCGTGACCTGATTACGTCGTCAGATCACGGCCAGGTCATCTAATAAAATAACGCAAAAAATCAATGCGCAAAAAGCAGACTGAAGTAAGTAACACGGCAGATAACGCTGGGATCACTCAGTCACAGGAACGTGACACTAGGTATCGTCGAATGCAGGAACTAAACATGTTGTGCGTCAGTAAATAAGTAAACGGTTGTGTCACCTGTCGGGTACGACGGTGAGAAACGCTCTCTTTGAGGCTAAATTGTAATGTGTCTCCACATTCACTGCAACCCGTCTAGTCGTACTGCTGAATATAGCTGCTGATTGCTGAAGTTGATTTGATCTGTCGATTCGACTGCTACAATAAATACTTGTTGTAGCAGTAAACAATAACAGAATTTAGTTTCTCCACTGTGCGCTGCGCCTATTGTTACCGACCGAGTAGCATGGTCTGTCGGTATGTCAGTTGGTTTGTCATTTAGTGAGCCCTTCATAAACGGCTGAAGCGATCGAGATGCCATTTGCGTCGACGACTCTGGTGGGCCCAGAGAAACACCTGTTGCATATAGTCGACTGCTTCGGGCGAATACTGTATTGTGTTCATTCAACACAATACATTCTTTTAGTTACACATCATATGAGATTTATCTTACAAGCAGAACTTTAGCATCACGAGTTTAAATCAACGGTAACGACGTTGCAACCCTACATGCTTTCCTTGCTAACAAGTGGCTACAGCTTTTACAATTCGGGGTACTTTTATCAATTTTGCGGCAAGCTGAAATTTGGGGAGCTGTGCTACTGGGACCAAACGCGTCCATATGTGTCCGTTTCAAACTTTCAATTATAGTGAAAATCCACAAATCCATGTTTCCAGTGGAGGCCATAGGGATCGTCAGACATACAATCCATTGATGATTTTTACCGCGCGACGATATGCTACCGGGGTATATTCTGTGGTCGTGTGTCCGTTTGTCCGTCCGTGACAAGACAGAGTCCTACCAAAGCGGCTAAACATAAGATCACGAAAACAACGTCGTACGATAGCCCAACGACTCTAGTTTTCGACATAATTCCAACGGGGTCACGCCAGTTGTGGCGCCGAATACAGGTGGGTACGTTGAAATCGGCGATTTTCGATCAATATCTCGCTATACATAAGAAACAGTGCAAGATAGTCACGTATTTAGTATTGACGGTTAACAGGAACTCGTATGTATGCTATCGAATGATGCTATTTTAGTGATCTGAATGACCCTAACTACTCCAAACCACCCGATTTTCTACACTTTGCGTCGCCTTTCATATCTTCATAACGTACCAGTTAGTTGTGCACGCCCATCACTCGAAGAGCTGATAACCCAATTTTTCGTTACATTTTACGCAGGACGTTTTCGCAGTGTGCTATCTACCACAGCGTGCTATCGGTCAAATTCGATCGCGCCATCTGCACGGTGACGTCACATCTTCAGCCGCGCTTCGTACTTGCTATGAAGTAAACCCATAGCGGTTTGTCGCAGTGTATACAGCAGCTTTTTATAACGGGTGCTGCGGAGTTCAGTCGTCAACCCGATTCTCAAGCCACAAGCACGTGGTCGCCGGCAGATGCGGAAACGGAAATGCACGAATGTCGTCACATCTTGCGACCGAAAGTGGAAATAGAACGGCGTGACGTCACAGAAAGATGTCGGGGCAGCGCGACCAGTCTTGGTTGCGCTTGCACTGCCAGTACTCTTGCGTGTATCGATACATCAGCTGAGCGGTGACCGGATCGCGTTCCTTCCGGAACCACTTGGGACTGTACACGGCGTGCGGGTGATCTGTCGACAATGGCCCACAGTCGGCGCAGCGTATTACGTGACGTCTTGGTTAATGATGAAACGCCGCCGAAAATGCGACAGTTTGGGGGATTTACTCTTTCGCTGCGGTTGATACCATTGTGAGACTTCGGGGGATGCCACGTGGCTACAGTAAACGGATGCAGGAACCAGGGAGTCAGGGAATAGAGTTGCATTTGCCATGTATTTATCAGTGCCACATTTTGCATTTTGCTCGTTGCACCATATACTAAAAACAGGACACTCGGTAGAATGGTGGAACGCATACCTCCGCCACGCTACATTGAAATCGGCACAGTGTCGTTACCGACGAGCAGCAGGTGCGCTAACCCTAACCGTGTCCCATAACCGTAAACATATTCTTCGAATATTTGACAAACTCTCATCTGGTTCATAATCTACATTTTCACCGAATATCATGGAAATACACCCATAACGTTTTAGTTATTCTGTTCACATTCAGTCAAACAAACGGCGGAGGTAACAAATCTTGTGTTAAAATGTTTATCATTAGCAAGCGGGCGATATCATCTATTAATTCCTTCGTCACCCGACAGCGAAGGCAAAGGAATTGTTGTCGGGTTGCCCGTCCGCGGTGTTCGTCTGTTCATCCGTTCGTTCGTTCATCCATTTGTCTGGACAAATATGATCACGATATCTTACGAACGGCCTGAACTATCTCTATAAATAAACTTACAAGGAATATTCACTAGCGCCATTGATGACCTGATTACATTCTGAAAGTCAAAGGTCAAAGGTCAAGGTCACAGCAGGCCGTCCCGGTATAGCAGCGCAAAGTTCGACATTCAAACCAAACTGTCTGTTCTGTCTTGTTTCTGTTTATATTGTTGTTATATTATTTATTGTATGCTACCTCTCGAGGTGAATAAAGTTGTTCAAAACACAAAATGCACCGACGTCATGTTTTTCTGTTCTCTAACGACGACTGCTGTCCAAACTACGCCAAAAATAAACGATTTGTGTCACTGCTTTGAATGGGAGATATGCTCAGTACTCAGAAGAACTATTAAAATAGAGCGAAAATGAGTTGGAATGAAGCAGAATATAACTTTGTAATATAACTATCTTCAAAAATGTACTAAGATTCTCTAAAGAATACATAAACAAAAGAAGACTAAAACAAATTACGTTTGACATATATTGCTTTTATTATGGGTTGCGCCCGTTAAACTATAAGCCAAGCACTGTTTGATGCCGCATTATATCTTCATAACCATTTGGCTACTACGCTATGTCCAGGGAGGTACCGCCTTCACGGACTTTTGCCCGCACCGTTTCTTTTGAGCTAATTGGTTTTAGTTTTAGTTTTTCCTTATTTTTTGTTTCTGTGCCGTGCGCTAGACTAAGCTGGCCATATCGTCAGCTTTTGAGCTTACGTGAATCGTATCGCATAACCTAATTCATGGGTAAAATGCGTTATTTCACGACGGGTTTTTGAAGAAATGCTTAATTTCACTAGAATTCAGGAAGAGTATAAAAAATCACCGAAATTTCACGGGCATCGACGTGCTACGAAACCATTAGCTGGGCCTAACAAAATGCTTTCTAATTTTAATGCATAGCAAATTTATCATCACTCATCAGTTACGTGTATCTGCTGCGTCTGTATGTGTAGGAAGTATAAGTAATACTCGCCAATATTGATGATTTACTATGTTCAAGTGTGGTATGCAGCGTACGACAAAGTCTGCATAGAAGGGTAAAAAATAACAGTCCGAAAACTTTACAAATGAAACTAAATGTAGTGAAATTTACAGCAAATCACGGAATTCACGATATTTCACGTAACTGCATATTTTGTCAGTGAAAACGGCCAATTTCACGGAAAAAGCCACGGCCGTGAAATCGTAAATTAAGTTGGTCCCATAGTAACTGGCGCACACAACGTTCATTTTGGTTGCTCAAAAAATTTCACGAAATGCCAGAACCCAGGAATAAAAATCCCCCGCTCCGTACGGCAACAGTTGAACTTGTCAACTGATTTATTCGACTGTCCACCCCACCGACTGGTGACCGCCGCCAACGATCTACTCTTGTATGCGCATTGTAGCCACGCACGCAGAAATATTTCATGAGACCGTATATTCCGCTGTCACTCAGCAGCGACTGTAGGCAAGTCTGTAGTTCATCAAGCAGTATAAATTGGTACCGGCCAAGGGCAGAGGCACTCTGAAGCCGGGAAGGTAACCGCGGGCGTGGCAGTAAGTAATGGCAGCCTACCGCTGCGTTTAAGACTAACGTCACCCGCGCCAGCTGTCTTCTGCTTATGGTTCACGTACAGCTTACCGACATGCCATCTAGCCCATACGAAACGTCAGCTCGCCGAATGGTCAATTCGCTGCACTGGTGGATTTAGGGAGGAGGGGGGCAAGGAGCCATGCCCCCAAGATGCCAATATTTGTGAATTTGTGTTTGTACCAGATATGGAGGTTTTCTATCAGGTATGTGGACTGCAGTAGGGTTTAGTTACAAATACTACTGTCAGTGTCACTTTCTGACAGTGGTGAATTCGTTTGTTGCATAAACTTTACGGAGGTCATCAAATCACATTCTGAACGTTCCTGCGTTATCTGTATTATATGGTTCATATACTGCATAAAGATGAAACAAATCATCACCTTGATATTTTCATAGCATTTGTCAATTTTTGTTAAGTTTCAAGTAAAACGGATTAATTTTGATGGTATGAGTAAAATTTCAGCGATATTTTATTTTTCTTTTAAATTTTGCAAGGTAGTGTAGCAACACAGTTAAGGTGAGGTGGGAAACCCTGCAATAGTTACACAGGGAGTTTCTTTGGAAATCTGCCAGTAAAAGAATTTTGAACAAAATCGGTTTACATTTGCCGCAGTTATGATCAAAAGTCAAGTGCATTGATTTTTGAGACACAATGTAGGCTAGTTGCATAAAAAGAAAAGCGAATGACAACACCGGTAGTTAATCAATCATTCGTTCACAAGCAGCGTCCAACCACGCTTCACTTCTTCGGTAGTGAATAACATGTAACAGCGGACGTGTGCCAAATAAACAGTTTTTCAAGTTTAACTGATTTTACTAGTTTCTCGTTGTTCTCTGTTGTCCAGCAACTAAGCGGTTGCGTTATAATAGGTTATTACTAGGAGCTTTAATGTATTATAACACTGACTACATTGCTTTCTAGATGCTCTTTTAATATGTCATTAAACATTGTTATTCAGTTCTGTCGAGAATTAATAATTTGAACATACTTCAAAGGCGTAAATTTTCACATCACTCTGTGCATGAGATACAGAAGGGGTTAAGGCTTGAACTGTCTAAAGCAGCCACAGCGGGTAGTCAAAAGCCATGTCCCTCTGTGCAAATGCGTGCTCAGAGCTTGATACGGTGACACGCTGTCCGCGTCTTAGCGGAAAGAGTAACGTCCGTCCGTCTGTCCGTCCGCCTGTCTGTCCAGTCGGCATACTCAACGTGACTCACCAGGGGACAGCATATAGTCCTAGACAAGCATTGTTTTACTTTGATTGTGATGCCTTCTACGAGTGTCTAGACTTATTTGTCTACTTACACACTTAAAACACTCCGATTCAAAAACTGTAACAATTGCACAACCGTACAAATAAAACATATAACATATAAGAAGCCAGCACTCACACGTGACTCGTGACCTTTGACCTTTGACCCCAAAATCATTGGGATTTCAGGATTCATCGTGGAACATCTGTATGTCAAGTTAGGTGATCCTCGCTGTAACCCAACCTCGCCCAACCCGTTGCGCTACTACATCACCCCTATTACAAGTTGGGAGCGCTAATAATGTGTGTAATTCAGACTGGCCTGTAAACAGTAAGAAGGCACGTTCGACCTTCCTCCGAACAATCACCTCATACCTCTAAGAAATTTGCCCCACGACAAACACCCCTCCAACAATTAAGTCTGTATTGTATATAAGTCAATTACTGCAAATACAAATAAAAAACCGAGTAATAGTAAAATCAAATAGAACAGAATTCAACAAAGTAATTAGAAAATCCCTTATACGAGGTCGCCCCAACCAGTTTTATAATATTTTCCTTACATAACTTGAACTATGACCTTTGATCTTTGATCTTAACCTGTGAACTTGACACACACAGTGTCAAGATAAATCAGCGGGCCAATTACCGGTACCTAGGTGAAAGATCATTTACTGCAAAAGTTGGTGTCCGGACAGCAGACATACACACAGGCACACCAGACCCTCCGCTTCACCTGGACCACTAAAAAGGCCAGTAAAGATACCAGATAAAAACAGAATATATTGCAGAGTGTCAACTTTGCACTCTGTATAATATTGTATTTTGTCGCGACTTGTAAGAGGCTTTTTGGTCCTTTGTTGCTGAATAAAATGAAATAAAATAAAATGAAACTTTGGTTTGGCCTACTGGAAATGGAGACGCTGATTGCCAAGCGCAAGCAGAGGTTTATGGCCAAATACGTTCAGTCTGACAACGTATTATGTCAACTGTCCGCTCATGTTGAGAGTATGTAACCTGTGGTAATTTAGACATTATTTTTCTTTTCTTTTTATTTATTATGTTTATTCTTTTCTTGTTTGCTGCCAATTAATTTGGTGAATAAAGTTGACTGTTAAACAAACGTAATAGTACAGAAAATAAACTTTAACGCGAAGCGCACGTCCCGGGTAGGCACGGTGGTTAAATTACTTTCCAAGAGGTGCCGGATCCCTAATTCGTTAGTGACAGGAATCCCAAGCCACGAACGGCCGAGCGAGGCATGGGCGCCTCGATCCCCCTATAACGACGGTCTAGGTCTTGCAGTGCCCACTGCCCACTTATTTTAAAATTTACTTCAGTTAAGTGTAACGTTAAATTTTACAAGTATCCAGTAGCAATCGCCGCCTTCAGTCTTTCGAAATACGAAAATTTCGACTTGTCAGTATGACATGCGGCCACCGGCTCCAGCTGTTAGGTGCCGTATCTGAATAGTACGGTCCCGGATCTGGGTGTTAAGGTTCCGGATCCCTAGCTGGAGGTACCGGATCTTAGATCCGGCGGGATGCGACTTAATTTAACCCCTGAACGCCGTAGGAAGATGTCCTGGGGGCATGTTCCGGGGTGATGAAAACATGAAAGTCCGAATATGACTCACTGGAGCCGAGGGTCTCGGCGGCCTTCTCGCGCTCCGCGCGCACGGTCCTCTGCTTCTGCTCCAACTGAAGCTTCACACGGTCCGACTCGGCCGCCTTTCCTTCCTCGAGCAGTCGCTGATCGGGCCGCAGACGGCTGTCGGTCGGAGCGACTCCGCGTTCCGGCTCGTTCAACTCCACGGCCAACTGCGTGAAATGATAGCACTTCTCCAGCTCCGGCCTGACGCCACCGAACACGCACCACTCACACGACACTCATCCGAGTAACGCTAATCGGTGTAAGGTGGAATCGACAATCACCGCATATTGGAAATATTTTAAAATATTTCAACCGCAATCATTAGGCCGCATCGCACGAATTGCATGAGAGTCGAACGTCGCATAAAATCTGAGGAAGTTTCTTGCACGGAGTGTATATGTCAGGGGAATGACTTTGAATTTATTTTAAATAGTAGAAATAAAAACTAGAAATCCCGTACAGGGTTATTTTGGTAGTGAATTTTCCACGATATGTAATCATTGTCGAGTTATGGCGGCCTGAAATCGCAATACTTAAAACGTTTTGAGATTTTTTTGCGTTTTTTGGAAAAACGACCCCTTACGGTAAAATTGTCAAAATTTTGCTCCAAAAGTTTTGATCGCGACACTGATCGACGTGTTGTGTTCATGTTTCATAAAATTTGGCAAACGGGAAATCGGTGAAATAGTGCGTTGCTTACCGGACAAAAAAATTCGCCTGCCTCTCAAACTATCGCTACTGCGCGGATCGCGCCTGAAAATCTGCCAGGGCCAGTCCTTTACACAATGTACTCAGAATGCTCCAGATTTCATCCAAATCGGTTCACTTTCGGTGGAGTTATATCCGAACGCATGAACACCGCCAAAAGGCGCCGCAAAGTAAATCCGGTATTCTTCTGAAGCCTAGCTTCGAGCCGAATAAATATACTCGTTTGTAGAGGGTGACGCACTTGAAATGTGTCGCAACATAAAATATTTATATTGGCTCATGGTGGCTCGGCATTTTTTCGCCACCCTGTTCTATTGCTCTAAAACGTCGTTAAAATTTATATCAGCAGAGGCGTCCATGTACAGTCGAATTGCCCTAAAATCGTTTGGCGTGCGTTGGAAAAGTTTCTAGACTGTCGAGTTACTGTCGTTGGAGAAATTAGTGATTTGTCTAAAGCAACTATGTCCGTCCTCGTAATATTCGGGCGAAATGTATGCTGTCCGCTTTGCGTACTGCCCCCTGGTGAGTCACATTAAGTACGTGCCGAGCACTCTATTAAGGTCAGAAAAAGACTGGATAGATGGATGGATGGGCAGACAGACAGACAGACGGACGGACGAAAAGAAGCCAGACCATTACATTACGCTTTTCGCTAGACGCGGCCAGCGTAAAATGAAAATTAAATGATACACGAGTAAAATATAAAGGTATGACGTAGCGCTGTCGCTGAAGTTACAGCACGCAACCACAATGCACTGTCTCAAAAACCAACATTTCTAGCTGTAACGCGAGCAAGCATTGACCGGTTTCAATACATTTTTGCTAGACCTTGCTCAGATAATATAGGTAGTTAAAAGCTGTTTATTCTTCCACGTCACGTGGCTAGTGTTTCTGCACTATTTGTCATCATCGAAACATGAACCTCGCATTTTTCATTCAAATGTTACTTTGTTTACACTTTGTTATTTTGCCGAAAGACACAAAACGCACTTAAACTAGAAGACGCCAGCACTCACAAGAAATCAACGATCCACGCCGTCAATGTTTTGTGACTCTTTGACTTGTTTTTGACCTTTGACACCAAAATAAATGGGTTTCCAGGACTCATAGTGCAACATTTCTATGTCAAATTTGGTGATCCCAGCTGCATCGGTTTTTGAGATATCGCGCGGACAACCAGACCGACAGACAGACAAACATCTGGTGAAAACCGTACCCCCGCGACTGCCGTGGGTGTGCGGTAATGAGAGTCAATTGTTCCTCGGCGAATATGGAGTGAAAGTCTATCTCAACAAACGGCAGCCGCTATCAAACATGCTTTTGTCTTTCATCAGGAGGGTGCACCGGCGAACTAGGCGCGAAACACAATCCAAATGCTGCATGCGATACGATACGAATAAACGATACGACACGATACGATATGGTAGGCCTATATTTAAATGCGCTCAAAGGGCTGAAAAAGGCTGAAGGGAGGGCCAGCTTTATCTAGCGCACGGCACAAAGCAAATAGAAATTAGGGGAAAACTAAAAAACAAAACCACTAATTAAATTCTCGAATAATAATTCATTTACCATGAGCTATCGCTCCCAACAGCCACGAGCTTAACTTCAGTGATTTAAACAGTCTTTTATAGCAGTGAGCGCACTAATCACGAGTTGGTAGCATTAAAAAAATCAAGGAAGACTAGTGGCGGTCTGGTAAATCTGTAGTACAGTATTTAAGCACGGTTGTTAACTGTACTTTTAAAATATTGGCAATACCAATACCAATACTCCCTGCAGAATGTATCGCCAATACCAATGCCAAATTCAAAGAAGGATTGCAATACCAATAGGCCTACCAATACTTTTTTGGTATTGCTGAACCAATACCAATAGTTTGACGATTCTGTTTTTAACATTAATCACGCAACTTATCACGTAGCGGTTTCACCACAAAGACTAATTACACAGTACACCCTTATAGCTTAAAATTAATGACTTGTCTTAACATCCGACAGACAATCCTTAGCTTTTACGCGATTGACTAAGAAAGGTTTGTTATTCCTACAAGACTAAAATTGTACGAATTTTGCCATACTGCTCCATAAAAGTATTGACTATTGGTATTAGTAGAAATCAGTTACAAATATTCAAAAAGTATTGCCAATACCAATACAATATTGCAATATTAACAACTCTGCATTTAAGTGAACAAGTATGTCGGTCCTCCTTATTGTCCGGCCAAAATGTACACTGGCCGCGTCGCATGCTGCCCTCTGGTGAGTGGGTGACTATGCCGACGGTACAGACAGACACACACACCGACAGACGCCAGACCGTTACGTTACACTTTCCGCTAAACGCGGCCAGCGTAGAATGCGGTTTCAGTGTCTCTGCTTTGCCAGGTACTGCAGAAGCATTTAGTCAGGTGAAGTGGTGAAAATAGCCTAATTTCTAGGTAATATTTCTGCGAAAGATTACTAAAATCAGACAACGCTGGCTAAAGCTACAGCTCAAAATGTCGGGGATGATTTTCTGAGACATAGTGTAGAGCGTGCGCGTACATAGTACATATCAGTGGAAGCCATACGCTCTAGTGACTGAACGCTATACGTTACAAGACGCGGTGACAAGACTTCGTTGACGAAAAACCCGCAGCACTACTGCAGCGTCGTTCAGCAAACGCTGCCCAACACAGCAGTAATAGCATGCATACGAGTCTCGCGTATATTTTTCATCACTTGCAAGGATGCATTTCATAGCCGCGCCGAAGTCAAACTCAGCCGGCAACATTAATCGACACTGTACATCATATATCGTGTCTCAAAAAAAAACAAGATGCTCGACTTTCGATCGGCAAATGTAGACCGATTTTCAAAAACGTTTCACTTTGGATTCGAAATGAAAGTGTCTATGCATTTACGACAGATTTGCACATCATCTGAGATGTTTTAGTACATTATAAATTTAAAAAAAATCTTATCAACAAAGAGTACATTTTTGTGTAATATATGAAGTACATAATGCAGACGATGCAACGTTCGAAATGTGGTATGATGACAAACTCTGTGTCGCTTATGCAATGAACAACTTCATCAATGTGGGGTTTTTTCTGCGTCAGACCGCTCCAGAGCGGTCCCGTTTGGTATTAAGCTATTTTTTACGTCCGAGTGATTCGCTACGCGTTGTTTGATTCCAGACGAGATCAGTCCGACCTCTCCGACTTTGCTCTGACCAAAACGTGCAACGAAACGGAGCGGCGTGCCACGCCCATTTGTTTACTGTTTTTTTTTCGCGCGACTGCGTGCAGAATGAGACTTCTATGGTCTATGGAAAAGCATCTATATATAGCGTTTTCGTCAAATTTAGGAACGTTTATAAAATTGTCTCTGATCTGATCGCTGTCCGTAGTAGTTCGTGTTTAGTTAAATCAGTAAACGACAGTAACGGACAAGTTACAGCGTGTGTTGAACGCTGCTGCGCGTGTCGTCACCAGCACTTAGACGTTTGACTGCGGCCTGGGTCAGATACTGCATGACGAACTTCACTGGCGCGAATCCCCGACCGGGTGTTTTTCAAGCTGGCAGTGACAGTTCACCGGTGTCTTAAAGGCCGCGCACCGCCGTACCTGTCGGACTACTGCGTTCCGGACGCCGGTGCCGACACTCGGCGGCATCTGCTTTCCGCCAACCGTCAACTACTTGCAGTACCTCGCTACCGGCTCAACACTTATGGCCGTCGGGCCTTTTTAGTTGCCGGCCCCACAGTGTGGAACTCTCTCCCGGGTTTCATCCGTCACCCGACCATCAGTGCAGACTCTTTTCAGACGTTTGCTTAAAACGGACCTGTTCGCTCGATACTAGTGCATTCAGCGCGTTAGAGGTTCTTGACGATAACCGTGCTCTATAAATTTACTTACTTACTTACTCACTTGTTTATTGTCTGTATAAGGATTAAGAAGATCAGCGACGTACGGCGGGTACTGTCGTTGCCACAAAACGATCGGCTCCGACGTGTTGTAAATGACGTTTTCTCGACGAGACGATTTTGAGATGTCGAGCACTTTGACAGCTTCGAGTCGCTCGTCCCACGACCCGGTCACCAAGTATCGCTCCGTGTCATTGGCGTCTCGAATGATGCCTGTAACCTGAAATGAAAAAGGTAAAGGTAAGTCTAAAGGTAAAGGTAAATGTCAATGTAAACCTAAAGGTAAAGGCGTAGATTTGTATAGCGCTTAATTATGAAACTCATCTATAAAGCGCTAAGGATGGCACGTGTTGAGGAGGGATCACACAGTTTTACCTGCCATCCACACATTTATCAACGAATGGAATGAACCATCCTGCCTTTACCGCATTCAGCCACAGAGCATCACTGCACTTTGGCCGGTACTCATTTCCCGTCCAACACGGGGTAGGAGGTTGAGTTGGCATGGGTGGCTGGTTACATAGGCCTACCGAGGTAGTATGCCCGCCCGAAGATGGTCACCCATCCCAGTACCAACCGACCGATAGTGCGAAGGCCGGGGATTGAACTCGCGACTATTGAGTCGCAAGTTCGACACCCAAACCGAGTGCTGTCTAGATGGAATCATGGAAATACTCTACGAGGCAAACGAACGGTGTTCACGCCGTCACGCCTTCGGCTATAACTCCGCCAAAAGTGAACCGATTTGGATGAAATCTGAGCCAAATGTTGGGGGCTGGCCCTCATAGAGTTTGGGCTTTGTGCACGATCTGCGCAGTAGCGACAGTTTGAGAGGCAGCCAAAATTTTGTTTTTTTTGTGAGGTAAATAACGCACGATTTCGCCCATTTCGTCGAAATTTTTTTTACGACATTTGAACACAACAACGTCGATCGGTAAGGCGGTAAAAACTTTCGGAACAGAATTTTGAAAACTTCACCATAAAAGGTCGTTTTTCCAAAAAAACGCAAAAATTGCTCAAAAAAGCTCCAGGTCTTGCGACTTCAGGCCGTCATAGATTACAGATCGCCGGAAATGGAAATTCACTACCAAATGATCCCTCTACGGGATGTCTAGTTTCCATTTTTACTGTTAGAATCAACTCAAAGTTTTCCCCTGGGCTGTACGCTCCGACAGGAAGCCCACCCCCAATTTTTTCGCGACTTCATTAACTACGTATCATTATCGTATCGTACGAATAACGCTTGTATCAGTCAGTAGCAGGCAGCCAATCACGTTACACTATGCCTCATCGAATGCAGTAAGTAAAACAGCCTGTTTCACAACTGCGGACGCTGAAACAAAACTGAAATAATAATCTACCATAAACTTACTTTACAGGACCTGAACCAGTGGTAGGTATTACTGTTGATTCCGTTCGCCTTGCCGCTCATAAATGGGCGATTAGGGAACAGATCAGACTGTGGCATCAACACCAAGGTTGTCGGCAGGGCAAGTTATTTTTACAAAAGTATAACAGTACTCTAACTAAATATGCTATTGGTCTTTGCAAACGAGACCTCAGAATTCTAGTTGGGCTCTTAACGGGGCACAACTGGTTTAATCGACATCTAAAAGTCATGAATATTAGGGAAAATTCCCTATGTCCACTCTGTGATGAGGATGATGAAACTAGCGTACATCTGCTAGGCAACTGTCCTGCTACTATGGTAAATAGGAATGCTCTTATGGGGGCATGCACTTTAACTCCAGAGGACCTTAGGGGTTTCCACTGGTCTATTTTACTGAAGTTTGCCAAAAACTCAGGTAGGTGCTAACCAATGTGGTTTGAATGGGGTTGCGCAATGGGCCCGGCTTTGTGGCCTCAGCGCTGGGAGCTATTATACTCCCACCCCATAGGTATGAA
>Ga0209780_1001241_pt1 | contig 16343 bp, 14 predicted proteins | sample WorMetexBAHAMAS2_FD_187384 | JGI IMG/M metagenome (GOLD analysis project Ga0209780, IMG submission 187384) | Marine gutless worms symbiont microbial communities from Max Planck institute for Marine Microbiology, Germany - Inanidrilus exumae... | ecosystem: Host-associated > Annelida > Digestive...
ATGTTTTACAGCCCTGGAGCCCACAAAGCAGACAAAAATCTTCCTACTAAGTTACCAACCAGCATAGGGTCACACTGCTACTATGTAACTAACTATATACTAACAACAATTACAGCATTAGGCAAGGTGAAGAAATCTTACTAGCTGTTCCAGCTGGTCAGCAAAGTAGTGGACTGGCCAACCAGATGACCGCAGCTGAGCTCGCCGAGAGTTGGCCAACTCATTCACTGACGCTCGTCGTTCTTCTGAATTGGCAAATATTACACGACCACACTTACAGAAGAACTTAATTCAAGCAACATTAACTATTATAAATGACAAAGTGAACCTAGTTACCTGATAGTAACCGTTAATTAACAGTTAATTTTAAAAAGAGAAGCAATACGTTAATCATTATATTTTATAGTTATTTTTTAAAATGAACTATTAATTAATGGTTAATTTCAATTAAGCAGCTGCAGTTCAAATATGTAAAAATGGTTGTGACTAAATTAATGCATTTGGCCTATTGGCAATTATCTACCACCCAACTAACCTTAACCCCAAACCTATGCCCTACTTTACACAAACAATCTGCCATTACCATGATCCAAAACCCCAAGTGCCGCTGTATTTTTCCACCGACCTAATGGCACTATAGAACTTGTATTATTATCATTATTAAACATATAGCAAATGATGCAAGACGTTAAGGATGTAACTAATCTTGGAAGCCAATTGCACCACAGTGGTAAAACAATATTCAGTTTTGATAATGACTGCGATTACTTATCATTAGTCATCAAAATAAACAGTTTATCTTATGGTACTTAACTTTCAACTATAAAAAGAATATAAAAAGAACATGATTCATCAGTGATGCTGTTTATGTTAAACCAGTCTTCACTCAACATACATCACGCTAGTAAGTAAACAATTAAGTAATTAACCAGTATTAACTTAATTAACCAGAATTAATCGATAACCGCAACTGCTCTAGTGGTGATGACTGATGACTGTAATTTCCTTATCATACTTGCACATCAGACACTTCCAGAATTATTCGCTCTCACTAACAGTATATGTGTGTTTACACATTGTAGTCCAGAGTTTCTCCCGCACACACAACGTTATGTATACATAGTATGATACAGAAACAACATTTTGATATCAATTATATGACATGTAATGCTCACCTTTTGTAACAAGATCATTGTATGACACAAAGTGGTTATTTCTCAACTTCCACCCGAAGTGGAGAGATCCAACAATGCCACCTGGAAAACGACGACGGCTATCTTCCGTAGAAAACCGAACACCATCTTCGTCACAAAACTCTGACACTGGCTTTTCTACAGACAACATACAATGGACACAGAAAATAACACATAGATAGACACCTCATATATCATATATAAATACAGTGAAACTGCAAGTAGAAATGGTTGCTTTTAGTCTAACAAATACAGGATGTATTTTAAGCAAGATGAACTTCGACACCCAAGTGTCAACATTGATGCCCTCGCCACCTCGACATCCTGCTGTAACTTTGACCTCGAAAATTAAATCAGGACATGAGTTGGGGCTAGTGGTTATTCTCTGTAAGTTTCATCAAGATTTATTAAGTAGTTCATGAGATATGGTGTTAAAAAGATTTGACCATGACAGCCTGCTATGACCTTAACCTTTGACCTCTGGACTCTAATTGGGTTACCAATAGCGGCTAGTGAATATTCCCAGTACGTTTCATCGAGATTGCTTCAGCCATTTTTCGAGACATCGTGGTAACAAGATCTGTTCTGATGAACGGACTAACAAGCACGGTGGACGGACACTCTGAAAATATTACGCCTTTGCTGGCAGTGTCAGGTGGCAAAAGCATTATTAAAAGTGGCATTAAACACAGCCATACTGTGAAAAATATATCTTCAGCGGTACATAATGTACCTACCTTCATAAGAAGAATCGTCGGCAGCAACTTTCTCAAGTTGTTTGCGCAGCTTCTGCCGAGTTTCACGAGGCTCAGATAACTCTGTATGCACGACTTCATCATCACCAGATGACGAGAATCCAGGCATGAATAGTATCTCTTCATTGGCATGACTACAGGTAATACAAACATACATTAACGATTAACTTCTCATCACACGCAGCTAATGCAAGGTGTGAACAAAAGCCTAAAACTAGAAGATGGGTTCTTCGACGCCCCAGCGTCGACGCGGTTGCCTTCTCCAACTCTATGACCTGCTGTGGCCTTGACCGTTGACCTCCAAAATCTAAGCAGGTCATCAGTAGGAACCAGTGAACATGCCCCGTAAATTTCATCAAGATTGCTCAAGCTGTTTATGAGATATCGCAGCAACAAGATGTGACCAGACGAACAAACGAATGCGGACGGACAGCCCGAAAACATAATGTCTTTGCTGACTCTGTCGGGTGGCGAAGTCATGATAATGTGGTATTTTTAATCTACAGCATACTTTAATATGCAACAAGAAACTTAACTACTGCAAACAGACTGTGCATTTGCGGTAGTGGCAATTAGAGAGGAGCAGTGACAGTAAGTATATGATCACATATCAGTGATCACTGTTATAGACACGCTGATCCATCCGATGCATGTTTGCTCACTGCCATGACATGCTGAATACACTCGCAGATAAAAGGCAAAAAACTGGGACTACAACTACCATGATTCGCTAGAACTGCCACCACTGACAGGGTGGACATAACATCCAGTTAGTGGCTGTTGAAAGTCGTCCCCATCCCAAAAAGTTTCTGAGATATATTCTCATCTTTGTTTATAAGCAAAGTGTAAAAAGAGTATTCCAGGTCATTTAATGTCATTGATTATAGCACCATTGGCAGCACAGTAAACAAGTCTCGGCTGCTGCAGACAGACTAGCACAATGCGCTGTGTTATATATACATTCATCTTTATTCACTTCGGATGTGCCCAGCCTGCCCGCCGGAGGCGTTAGAAACGCCGCCGGCCGACAGACACCAACGACCGTTACTAGTCTGGCCCCTTACATTCTATGTAGGCAGGCCAGTAATAAATTATCCTTGTGCGGGATTGAAGGTTGACTCTTCAAACTGACGTTTCTGCCAAGTTCAAAGTCATGTGATACAAAAACTGGGACAAATATCAAAAGTCCGGCACGATCAAATTTTGATATTGTGCCCTAGTTTACGAATAAGGGGTCAGTTGCCAGTTCCCACTGTAAATGGCGAACACATAGCTTTTGAAAATGGAAGCATTTCCAATTTTCGACCTTGACCTTGGATTGGGTCATACGGCATACCGTCATGCATCACTCATAGACATCTACTTACATGCCAAATTTCATTAAAATCAAATAAACTCTTTGTGGATAAACTGACGGACGGACATTTAAGACCCACTTTATTACATCAGCTCATGTGTGATATATTCACGTTGGTCAGATCCTCCACTCACCCATATATATCTATGCAAGAGTCCAGCCTAAAGTAACCAAGTGCAAATACTGCCACCTTAACTATCGCTGTTCCACACAACAAATGCATTTTTCTTTCTACATAACATTCAAAAACCAGAAAAAATACTCACAGCAACTGTTTTCGTGGCTTTTTTCTAGGAACATCAATCTGTCCATTAGACATGACACCTGTTGAAATCAAGCAACCATTCTGAATGCACGCACTGAAGCCTCAGAAAACAGAAAAGTTATCTTTTAAAACTATGAATGCACTGAAAAATCAATTCATCAACAGCAAAAATGAATTCAAAATCTCAATTAAACACAATTGATTGACTGCATTATTCATTGTGTTTAGGTTTTACATCCCACCAGACACAGAATAAGTCATAATGGAGACGTTCTTCCCAGCCAATCTCCTGGCCTGGTACTGAAGAAACTAAACCCAATACAACAAAAGCAAGCAATGCAGGAATAGAATGATGTAAGTGAACACAAAAAAGACAATTAAGTAGTATTTGAAAAGACATACCATTTTCCACTACATCTGTAGGTTCAAGTTTTACTTTTTCAACCGAAGGTGGACATGATCCTTGCGTGCTACCCGAGAATGAGGCAGTGTCGGTAGATGACTGACTATTGTCACGAGACGAGTCACTAAATTTATCACACACCAACTTCATTTACCAACATATGACACACAACACATCCTAAAGGTCCATTCACGTCACCGAAACTGCATCCAATGTAAGCAGTTCTGAACATGGTCAGAACCGCAAACTGCTAGTTGAGTTCAGTTAAGTTGCAACAGAGTGAAAACGGCAACCACAATATGCATGTGTTCAAATGTATAAACCGTAATGTCAAACTGAGTGAGCTGAATGGAACTAGCCAGAGTTTAATTCAATACTTCATTTTCAGTAGCGGTGATGTCAATGGGCCTTAATGGCATAAACAACATTAAGTGAACACAGTAACCAACACACATATGCTACGTTTTTAACCACACGATGCTATGCTATCACAGTATTTGCTGTCATCGCGTGTCTGTCCGTCCGTCACAAACCAGTATTGTATTTAAATGGCTAAACATAGGATCTCAAAACAACACTGCATGATAGCCCAGGGACTCGTGTTAGAATGCAAAAGATTGACAAAATTGCGATGGGATCACCCCCAACAGGGGCGCCAAATGCAAGTGGGGTAGGTAAAAATTGCATTTTTCCACCAGTTGAGAAGTCTCCAGCTCAGATGCCTTACTGACGAAAATTCGTGTCCATCCGTCACGGTGGTCTGCGTCCATGACAGTGGGTGGGCAGAGGAATATGAGGTGTCATTAACAACTCTGGTGGTAGCCTTAAGTTCGTTGATCACAGTCATGGTCCAGTTGACATCAATGAGGTTGGTTGTACAAAGTCTGCTGATGACATGCACAGCATCGCATGCACACTGCAACGATGCGTGTACAAAGGTAGCTAACTAAAACGTGGCAGTTGCTAAAAGTGCTCCTTAGTCTAGCACGCAATCTGTTTGCACCATTCGTACAATAGTAGGACAACATTTAAACGAATGCAGAAAATTGCACATCTCTCGTCAATAGCCGAGCCTCGTTTATAATCTAACCACGCCACTTCTCTCAAGTAACTCCAGATTGGGGCAGGATCCCCAAAAGAGAACATTTGGGGGATAACTGATGCAGGTTGTTTAGAAGCCGAATGTCCTTCCATTCACCCCACCAACAATGTCAGAGCATTAGAAGGAACTCAAGGCACTGAATCCAACCAGAGACAATCACTCAGCGCCTTCATCTTTATTTGATATATCAACAGACTATCGACTGAAGGGGAAGGGACTCCATATCAGCCCTTCAATGCCTGTACCCAAAACAGTATGTTAAATGTACCCCTAAACCAAAACACTAGCTTAGCACCTCTCAACTGTGATGGTGAAAACTATGCCCAAAGGTAAACTTACACTGGTCGGAATGGTGATGACTGTATACCAGACGTAACACCATAAGGTCGGGAATGACCGCTGGTTCCAGACACCCCACCAGCATTGATCACATGCAGCAGGTTGGTTTTCTTTGGTGTGCTAAACACATGCATCATTACAGTACAGATATTATGAGATTGACGACAAACATATCTCAGCACAGTACAACATGCAGGACCCATGATTAGGGTTAGCAGAGTTGGGGATAACGTCAGCAGGTCCCACAGTCCCACCCGTCATTACATACTACCCTTATGCTTCACAAACAAACATCAAGACACCACCCATCACCCCAGAATGCTATCAAAATCATCACAAACTACAGACAGCCAATAACACTCAGCCACACTACCCTGAAACTGGCACAACTACACCTGCTTGCAGTAGGTAAATTGGGCAAATTTTTCCTTTACTGTGCTTTAACCAGTTTCCCAAACTTCTCTTTTCACTTTTTGCATTAGTTAACTATGCAATTATCTTTAAATATAATAAAACAAAAAGTGGCTTCAGTTTCTCTTGTAAGAAAAAGCTGCTGCTTTACAACAGCAAATATCAAAATTTTAGTGGTAAATTCAATGCACAGAAGCTAGTTTGGCATGGTGATGCATATTGGCCCCCGAAGTTAAAATTTCAAACTTTTAAAAATCCAAGATAACGGATGGCTGCCATTTTAAAAAAACGAAAAATGGCCACATTTATGCAACGACTGACCAACTGGCACAAAACCTGGCCTGCAGAAGCACACTGGCCATCCAAACCGTACTGGCATTTAAAATTTATAACTTTAAAAATCAAAGTTGCCGTAAAGCCACCATCTTGAAAAACGGCCATTTCTCCACAACGGCTTGACAGATCTGCACAGTGACGCATATTGGCTCACTGAAGGGTAGTGGCAATTAAAATTTCAAAATTCTGAAAATCCAAGATGGCAGATGGCCGCTTTATCTTAAGAACTGGAAAAACGGCCATATCTTGGTAACAGTTTGACCGATCAGCACGAAATTTGGCACGCTGATGCACACTGGCCCTCTTAAACGTACTGGCACTTAACATTTCCAACTTTTGACAATCCAAGATGGTATATGGTCGCCATCTTGAAAAATCAAGAAAACGGCCATTTCTTGACAATCAGCACAAAATGTGGCACCGTTATACATATTACCCTGATAACTGTATTGACAGTTAAAAATTGTAATTCCTAAAATGCAAGATGGCAGAAGGCCGCCTTTTTGAGAACAGTTAAATCACTATATCTTAGCAACGGTTAGACCTGTTGCCTTGACGATACATGTTGATCCTATTTATCCTCTCAGCCATTAAAATTTTGAGTGTGTAAAATCCAAAGATGGCAGATGGCCTTTAAAATTAAAAAAAATCACCATATCTCTGCAATGCCCACGTGACTCTTTTCAGAATCTTTTGAACAGACATTTGAAATTATAGCTCAGTAATAAAACAGCAAATATAAATGGTAAAAACTGGCCAGTTTACAACCAAGTGTAAGGGTGACCAAGTCATAGCTCTAAAACGGCAAATATCACTTTGTCAGCAGTGCACCTAGAACGTTAAGCATGCCGTAACCAGCGAAGTTGGCAGTTGATGACGCTAAGCCCTACGGGCATTGCTACAACGGCAACTTATTTCGTGCTACAGTCACATTCGTTGTGAGTCATTGGTTTTTGGCATAACTACGCTGCTCAAGGCGTGCATGACATTCAAGGTGATGTCCTACCAAATATTCGTCGTTTTAGAGCCATGACTCTGTCTCCCTTACACTTGGTTGTAAACTGGTCAGTTTTTACCATTCGTTTCATATTAATGTTTTCATACATATCACTAAGGTACAAGACAGCACTGATAATCGATGAACATTTAGTATTTACACACATGCTAGCTATGGTCTTACACGTCATGTGGGCGCTTGCGCAGTATGCTCGGCCGCGGAGACATCATGCTCTGAGTTGTTGTGGAAGATGGCTCCGTTGTGGACTGATGACCAGCTGCTGTCGATATAGAACTGCCATCAACGACATATGCAGACTGAACTGTACGTCTTGCTGGATCCACTGCCACGACAACCTGTGCCACCTTACCCGACGTGTTCAGCAATGCCGGCGAATGCTGACTGACAACTACACAGAACAGCACAATTCATAACAATTCTTAGAAAATATACAAAGCCTATATAAACTGCAACAGCAGAACACCTTGTAAAATACCAAAATTAGTCAAAGTATGTCGAATGAAGCACAAAATTGGTTTACCGTGTGTTTCAGCTTACTAGAACCTGCTTCAATTATGCTGGTTAATCATGTTATACGATACAAAACGTTAATAGGCAAAAGCAAAAACAGTAAAAATAGCAGCACTTTTAGAAAGGGTGAATACAGAAGCTAAAACAAAAATATGATGACAATAATCCTGAAAGGTCCAAAATATAAAACTTTTTTGTAGATATGCAAAATTTCCACAATCTGATGTTTTCCACAGAATATCTAGAATCTTATAGAAAACGTTCATTCAGACAAATTGTGACAACATTAAATCACAGCTGTTAACAATTAATGATTTCTTTGACTATTATGAATGATTAATCAACCATTATGGGCAGCTCTATTTCAAATATTTTCTTTCACAACAATTTACCAAAACGTGTACACTGATCCAATAAAACTGCATAAACGTATTTACAACAAAGTAAAAACCACTTTTATTAAGTACACATTGCGAAATTTTACATCAATAAAATGATTGAAATACCAACAATTTTACTCATCTTCCATTACAATGATTGCAATAGTACTAAATTTTGCTCTATGTTAACATGTTGGACAGTATTAAGCAGTGAACACGGAATACCTAGTGTTGGCCTGTTTATCTGGCCCACCACAGCCAATGGTGTCGTCTGTGGCTGGTCGCACACCATTCTAGTTCCAGTAGGCAGTGTCAGGATTTGTGTCGCATAGTCACGTTGTACCGGCTGCAAAATCTGCGCACTCCTGCAACACACAGCAACTTTCACATTGTACACAATAACTCAAATGAACTGAAAACAAAATAAGAGGGCACGCAGTATAGTGTATACCTACACTATGGTATTGTATTGTAGGGTTTAACGTCCCACTCGACACATTATAGGTCATTTCGGAGACGATTTTACAGGTCAGATGACCCAACCAACAGTGTAACAGCACTGAAGGATGACAGTCTTCCAGATCAAGGGCCAATCCCACAGGCTCAGCACACTAAAAGGTAAAGAGTAGGATGTAATGAAAAAATTTTCTACATATAGCACCAAGTACACCTAACACAGAGGCGCTCGGAAGACAGCTAAGCCAAGTGGGATCAAAGCCCAATCCAGTCGACCGTGTACGAACTGCTCATTATATAGGTGTGCATATGATGTGCATAATTATGATGCACAACAGCACAGAGCTGGTCAAATAATCTCCCCTCTTACCCTCCAGACAATCACCACAGCTCAGATGTTGTCTGTTGGAGGGGAGGGGGCACCACCTACACTATGCCACATACTGTTGCCAGCAACTGCAGGCATGTTAATCCCAAACTTCAAAACTTTTATCAACTTTTATCGGCTGCACGTCTACCTATTCCCAAATTTCATGAAAATTTGCCCCCTGACTTGTTGGGTTATCCTGTTTAAACACAAACAGAAAATGGCAGTCAAAAACAGCAGCTGCCACCACCACTGGGGGAGGGATTAAAAATACAGACAAAGAAAACAGCCAAACTTCTCTGTATGAGAAGTTCAGCTATCACACAGGAAGTGTGTGATGCACTATGTCAGTTGAAATTTTGTCAACTGTCACGCAATTGTTCCAAAAATTCAATTCAAAAGGCTTACAATACGTGAATGACCGTAAGTAACTGCTCAAAGTGATAGGGAATAATGCTATTAGATAGGCCACATATTACATTACAACATCTCTATCCTGCACCATTTCCAAGACAGTACCATACATATGGTGTACTTGACTGCCTGTGACCTTGAGATGTCCTTCAGTTATGATAAGACAGTCCACATTACAATCCACATAAGCCTTCCTATTGTGTAAACATACTGTACGTAGTTAATAGATGCCACATTTCCTGAGGCATGTGAGTTAGAAAGCTTTCAAACAGCAAGTGACCTGTTGCCATTCGACAGGCCACATATGCATGTGCCAAATATGCATCTATCCTGTACCACTACCAAGATATTTACCCGTGCCGGCTGTATATGGGTAGGGCATTCAGTCATGTCTGTTTGTTTGTCTGCATTCTAAAAGGAAAACAGCTTGAGCTAGCAGCACCAAAGTTGGCAGGCATGTGGTACATGACAGGACCCCGACATTCACTGACCCTGAGGTCAAATCCTAACCCTTAATGTCCAGCGTGGGTCTGCATGTCGATACAACTAAATATTTCTCTAGTATCAGATATTTCCAAACATTTAAAGACGTCAAAGGATCAGAACACGTCCCCTTTGGTGGTAATCTATCATGTATGCACTAGCACTTGCCAGTATCAGTCTGCATGCCAAATTTAAAGTGCCGAGTTTCACTGATTCAAAGACTGGAGCCCAAAAATTTAAAAATGTGTCACACTTCCTTGACCACAGCCTTTTTACGGGTGGTCTGTCATCCATTGGCAATGACTTGCTATAGTCAACCTATGTAACAAATTTGAAGTCTGTATCTCCACCAATTACAAAGATATGAAAGGCAGCACAAAATGTAGAAAATGGGGTGGTTTTGGGTAGTTATAGGTCACTCAGGGAACCTGAAAACTGCACCATTCAACAGAGTATGTACAAGTTCCTATTAGCCTTTTACAGTAACTCTGTGCCTATCTTACACCATTTCTGAGACAAAGTGAGATATTGGTCTAAAATCGCCGATTTCAATTCACCCCACCCGTATTTGGTGCCACCGTGTGTGACCCCATTCAAATTTCACCATAGTCTCTGACAGCTGAAAACTAGACTCCCTGGCTATTGTGCAGTGATGTTGGCATGATCCTGTTTAGCCATACTGGTAAAATACCAGCCTGTGACAGGCAGATGGACAGAACAGACAGACACAGGGCCACAGCACTTAACACACTAACATAGCACTATATGATAAAATGCATTACAAAATTAATTTTAAAAATCAAAATAGCAGAAGTGCAAGACCTGTCAGATTGCTGTGAAGCCCGTCCACTAATGCCTTCCACTGAGAGAACGGCACCGGATGTAAGAATGTTACAATTTCCACCGACCAGAAGCGTTCCTCCTTGAGACGGGCTTTGTAACGGCACAGACGAAGACGAGAGACTTGCAGAAACAGACTTGTAGCGAGTCTGGGCAACTGACGGCTGATGGGTAAGTGCTGGCCTTGCTGCAAGTGACAATATAATAAACGTACTGAGTTCATCAACAAGTCACTAGAAAGCAAACAACTCTACAGCTCATTGTTTAAAAAAATGTAATGCCAAATAAAGTGACAGTTACTGTCACGTTAATAATAATAACAACAATTGATTGATTGAGTTAAGGTTTTACATCCGACCCAACACAGAGACGTTCTTCCCAGCCAATCTCTTGGCTTGGTAATGAAAAACTGAAACAAACACAACAGAAGCAAACATGCATCCATAACAGAATACACTACAACATAAAAGTAACACAAAAACTACAGCCAGGTTTGGTCACCTCCCGAGACCTCCAGCCTAAAAACGGAATGGGTCTATTATGGAAGGAGTAGATAGATAAGTCAGGAAGTAAACAAGTGAGGAAGTAAATAAGTAAGAAAGAAAGTACAAGGAAAGTAAAAAGTAGGAAGGAAGTTAAGTAAAAACACAAACAAACTATTTATATAGTGCCAAAATTAATTATAATAATCATAATGAAGAATCAACAATATATGCTCATAGTACATACCAACAGTAACGAAGTTAACTGCAGATATCTGTGCAGATGCAGGTAAACCAGTTGCAGTGCCTGCAAAGTCAACACATCCAATTCCAGTAATAGGAATTAGCAATAGTGCACAATGTAAATATCAATGGCCTTTTTTCGAGAACAACCTGGACAAGCTGAAAACAGAAAGATGAACCATTCTGGATCATAATATAGCAAGAGATGACGGGCAGCACCGTAGCAGTGGCGTTAACGGGACCATATGCAAACAATTTCCACTTCTCTTGGACGGGTAACCACGCCACTGTCTCATCACTCACTCATTTTCGTCCAGACTAGTTATCCACACATGCCAATAGGCAACATGTGGATATTTCAGTTACTGTTTGCTTAAAGCTAGCAGCTTCAAATTTTGCACTGCAGTTCATCGGCATCCAAGGCAGGGAATCTCCCACTTTTGTGAACTTTGCTCCCCAGAAGCCCAAAATCAGATGAATCGGGCAGCGTGTGCCATGCCCACCCACATGAAATCTTGCGGCGTGTGGAAGTACGATTGGCATGTGTGGATATATGCCAGTCCCTAAAGATGGACGTACTTGTTAACATTCCTGTTGCCCAATCAGATATCAGTTAAAGAAAATATGAACATTTAATATATACTCTTTAAAGTAATGTTATCTGACAATGTTATTCTTCAACATTTTCAAAATACAATGCTGGTAACATGTTGAGCTTTTAACTTTCATGCCAAATGCAAGTGACGGATATAGAATGTATTTCATATATTTAGTTTTTATAAATAGGTCGTTGCCATGCATGGCTCTAACCTGAGCAGAAATCAGGAAATTTTATGGACCAAAAACTATCCGTGCATTGTTGCAGAGTCGACTTCTTGGAGCCGTTTACTGCTTTCTGCACTGAAGCAATTTTGTTATGCAACATACGCATGCAAATGTTTCATGCAAATATAAAACAAGGAGATTTTGATATAAATTCACAGAAGTGTATATTCATATCAAAAATTGGCGGTCTTATGCTAAAAAAGGGACAGCTGTCAAGTGTCAACCCTGCTAATATGGTCATGTTTCTTTAGTGGACAACAAACCAAATTAATAAAGCAGTTTAAAATGTAACACACACAAACAATACCTCGCTTAGCAGAAACAGTAGATGCCGAAGATTGCGCTGACAGTGCTGATGGAATAACGTATGGCAACACAGGGACACGTCCACGGGCAGTGGCACTCTGTGAAAGATTCAGTGCCACAGGTTGAACACCTGCATACAGCAATATCACAACAACAGAACAAATTAGTTAACACAATCATTTAAACCATGTATAATTCAGCAAATCAAGCAACTGGGACTAGCAGAAATAAACATCCCAATATGGTGCATAAAAATAAGCATGTGAAGTTGAAGTTTTATAATGAAAAATTATGCTATAGCTTTGAATTAGTTAGTAATGTGTACTCAGTATATTTTTGCTTTCAGTGCAAACAATGTTGCTTATGAGCAACATCTGTGTGACTGTGCCTAAACCACGGTAAACATGAAAGGATGACTAAACAACAGCCAACACAACAAAGACTGTCACGTTAAAAACTCACAGTTACATTACAACGGTTTGGCAATAACTGGGACAGCTGACTGTGGTACTGCAACAGCTGAAAATTTTCTATGGAAGTAGGCTTTCGTTTGTTGATTTGACGACCGCAGGATTTTGCCAATTCTATCAAGATGGGCTTTCACTACAAGGTAGGTCTCTCTTTCTGTCGACAAAGTTGTTGCCCTCTGTACTAGCCTTCACACCAAAAATCAACTCCATTTGTTTAGGAGTGTAGCCATCATACATCAATGTTAGAAATAGACAGACAGACAGAAAAACATGCACACAACCCTTAAAATAAGTAGACAATTATCATGGTCGGTTAACACAAATTATGCAAAGAATCTAGGAGTGTTTGTGAACTATCAAAACATAATTGACAAAGTTATGCAATGAACTGAACTAAAGGCAGAAATCATACTGTGGCACATTCACAGTGTAAGCAAATTCAAACTTACACTCGTTCCACTTGTGATCATTTACGTAATAGATAGTTGCCTCTGGAACCAGTCTGAATACGATTAAACTGTTCTAAAAACAGAATTCCATGGCTTCCAAATAACATCTGGATTTAGGATACAATGGCGTCTACAGTTGGATCATACTTTGAGCAATGGGTTCAGCACTACTGATATCTATGGTCCTGCTTTTTAGCTGAAGTCAGACCACTGATCCTATGGGCTAAACTATGGACACACTCGTTAACAAAGCATGGCATAACCTAACTATGAAACAAACCAAGCAACTAACCGCCAAGATGAGACGACGTGATGCTTGGTGAAACTTTCTGCTGTAATGATGAATGCGTGAGCAGAATCTTGGTCTTACTGACGAGGTTGACGGCCTGTGTCTGAGCACCAGCTCCACTGGCGCAAGCTGCTCAAAGCCCATACAACTACTACTTAGCAACTGTGTACAAGTCAAAAACATGTCAAATATTCCACAAGGTAGTGCAGCTACATGTTTAAGGCATGGACGGATCATTACGACTTTATTACAAGTTCACTGCCGAGCCTTGGGCGACACAATTTTTTAACCCCCACAACGCCATGCCAGCGTGGTATTGGCTATGGACCTATGTCTGTCCATCACAAGCAGGTTTTATCAAAACGGCAGATCAGATCAATCTGAACTTTGACAGAGGTCACAGTCCACTTAACCAACACCGTGTTATATGGGAAGTTTAGTATCTTCTCAGCATGGTGTGCGTGAGGCATCACATTGCACGGGTCTGTGTGCATAAACTGAGACTCGGAAAACTGGTCCGCACTTGACTGAGTTATAGGCAAAAGTATAATGGCATATTATTACTGGCCTGCCTACACATAGTGTAGGGGCCAGACTAGCAATGGTCGCTGGTGTCTGTCGTCGTCTGTAACACTCCACGGCGGGCCTGCAGGCAGCTTCACCTGCGCAGGCCAGGAGATGACTTCATGCCACCTCCAGTCTAATTACAGCTCCACGGCTGCATGGAGGGCCAGTAGTGTTACATCCCATTAGGCTGACACCTTGTTCGATTCACGATGTCCAATAGCCGGGCCTTCTATGCCTCAGTGTACTGCTGTCATGCACTCTGCCCTGAATGACTCTAGCTTGTCGCAAAAATTAATGACTATAACAAAATACATCATATTAGCAATCCAACATAACAGTAGACTTTCAGTGACATCTGTTAAACACGTTGATGATTAATAGTTACCAATTGGTGCCGAGTTGAAAGTTGCTGATGATGTTGAACTGGTAGCTGTTAAACCAGATGGCACAATCAGCTCTGCAGCACGCGGCCGGTAGCTCACCGACCGAGCTGAAATCAACAGAATATTTTTCACACCATCAGAAACCGGATATGTCAATAACAAAAAAGCTGCAGATGGTCCAAAACGTTGTGAGAGGTGCCGGGAAGTTTGACAACATCACACCCTAAGTTTATATTCCCAGAGATACTTTTGCTTGCGGCAAAAAGGTCCATTGGCTGATGAACACCGTTTCAATACTCCAAAGTCCAACTTCACAGATGGGCACACAGAAGTGCTTGAATGGATAGTACATAACATTAACAAACATATTTTTTAATTTTTGAAAAATTATCTAGCAAAAGTATAATTTTATTTATAATATCTGCTGCCACAAAAACAAAAAATCAAATGCAAACCATCGGCAGATGTCACGGCAGCGAGGATCATTTTCTCTGGATGCATTCTGAGCTGCAGTGGTGCTGCTCCCACAGACGTTACAGCAGCAGCTGGTGGGCCAGAAGAAGTAGTATCTGTCTGTGAAGGCCTAATCGCTATCTGGATTGTCGGTGTTGATGAAGAAGATGCGGCTGATGATGAACCACAGCTAGGAATGCTGACACCTGGTGGCCTATATCAACACAGACACAGACTGCTCATCAATGCACCAACTAACAAGAAGTACAAGACATCCGACAATAAATAACAATACCATATACTAATTTCACGTAGTTTAACTGTCCTTCTTCACAGTAACTCCAACTTTGGCCAGTTCCCCTAGAAAGAACCCCCTGGAGATAACATAAGCAGGTATTTTACATCACCTGCCACACTGATGCACCTCTTTGGGCATGTGTCTCGGCTTGGCAAAGACAGACCAGCAAAAAGACTCTTGACAATGTAATTGTGCATGCTAATTACACTGACCAGATTAAAAATGTGGCATACCTTAACTAACATTAAGTATAAAAATCATTCAAACAAATACATCACATATTTAAAATAGTAGATATGTAAAGTGAACATAGAAAACTAAAACTCTACATCTAAATAACACAACTTACCCAGAATAACATCAAACATTACAAATACACGGCAGCTAATAATATGCCTATATATTTATCTTTTCCATGAAAATAATCACTTGTTGTTATTTTGAAGTTATTTATTTCCTCAACATGATTGTAAACAGATCATTAGGTTCTAAGGACTAGTGTTATGTTGTGTAAGGTGTGTCGAAGATGTTCAGTCACAAGAAGAGCCTTGAATGAATAAAAGTAAACAGTGCTTCATGCTGCAGAAGGTCAATGGTTTCAGCTGAATGAGGCTGAAAAATGAAGGAATTTGTGCAGAAATATGACGAACCGTGAAGTCAGTGCATTGTAAGTCCATTGTAAGCGGTCATGGGTGTTCAGTACAGCTTCCACTATAGTGGAAACTGTACTGAACACCCTTGACCGCTTACAATGGACTTCGTGGCCATATTTTATCAAATGCATTCATTAACAATTAACACTTACTGTTGATTATAATTTTGTTTCTGGCTTTAGTTTAGGGATGTTAATGCCCGGGTACGTTGAATCCCGAGACCCGAACCGTCAATCCCGGGTCCCGACCGGGACCCGAAAGGGCCGAAACAGACGCACTTACGGCGAGTAGGCTAA
>Ga0209780_1001242_pt1 | contig 16342 bp, 9 predicted proteins | sample WorMetexBAHAMAS2_FD_187384 | JGI IMG/M metagenome (GOLD analysis project Ga0209780, IMG submission 187384) | Marine gutless worms symbiont microbial communities from Max Planck institute for Marine Microbiology, Germany - Inanidrilus exumae... | ecosystem: Host-associated > Annelida > Digestive...
TGAAATTTGCGCTCAAAGTGACCCACCCCCTCTTAAACGATTTGGACCGATATCCGCTCATAGTGCCTCAACCGTGAGAGCTAGAGAAAAAATTTCAATCATCACTAATAGGAAGTCGACAATGCGCTTTCCGTGCAGCCATAGATGAACCCTGTGCGTTACCGTTAAGTACCCCAAAGCATGGCTCAAAACGCGAATTTTTACATTTTGCGTTGCAGGTAATCAGACACGTCAAATTTGGTATAGAGATAAATCATAGCAAGTCCCAGCTTACGCACGACAAACTGTCCCTGAATAGGGTGAGGTCACGTCACGTGATCCACTAGAAATTTCAAGGCCCTAAACATACCTCAGACATAACTGAAGCTGGAATCGTCAAATTTCTTATACAGGTACTGTCAGGTAGGCTAGCATTTATTTTGTTTTATCGCAGACGCGCGGATGCGGTGCTACAAAATAAATCCAGCAGTAAAATGTTAATTACCCGCGCCAACTGGCTTGGGGTAGGGCGTTCAGTCATGTCCGTCTGTTTGTTTGTCTGTTTGTCCGCGATCTAAAAGGAAAACGGCTTGAGCTATCAACACCAAAGTCGGTAGTCGGTACACATATAGTCCATGGCAGGATGTCGGCATGCACCGACCCTGAGGTCAAAAGGTCAAATCTTAACCCCACACCTCGGGTTACGGTTCTAACCTTTGCCATGGGGATGGGCTGGGAGGCGGAGCAACGTGAGTGTGCATGTCGATACGACTGCATTTGTCTAGTAGTAGCTGTCTTCTTTTATTGCAGCATAAATTTTTATTTTATTTTACGGGCGCGGACGTTTCATTAGCATATTTCTGTGCAAGCACCAGAGGCAAAGTTGTTGCCGCCAATCACGTCGCAGCAGTCGTATCGACATGCAGACGCACGCCGGCAACGGCCATAGCATCGGCGTATTTGTTTAGGCGACTGGACATCTTCACTAGCAACCGCGTGCGACCGTGACGGTTTTTGTAGCCGTGTGACCTTGACCTTTTGACCTCTGAGTCAATGCATGCGAGCAACTGCTACGGAGTATACACGTACCCAGTTTGGTATTGATAGCTCTAGCCGTTTTCCTGTTAGAGCGCGGACAAACAGACGAGACTGAACGCCCTACCCACGCCTGCGGCTATGCCGGCTTGGTAATAAGGAAGACCCTTAATTAAACAGCCGACTTAAATGACGTAGCGATCACGTGGTGCGACGTCTCAAATATTCTGGTGCATGTAAAGTAAGTAAGGTAAAGTATACGTCGATTTGTATAGCACATCGTCGTAACTACCTCTTAATGTTCTCAGACATAGACCTAATCACAGTTTTACTTGCAAATTACACCATGCCTGCATTTACTCTCCAACCGCAGAGCATCACCACCTTTTGGCTGGTACTCAATACTCATTTTACCGTCTCACGGAGGGTAGAAGGCTGAGTCGACCTGGGTGGTTGGTTACATACGGAAATAAAGTGCCGCCTCCGGGAGTCGAACCCGGACACGGTCACCCATCCCAGTACTAACCGGGCTCAGCGTAGGTTAACGTGGTTGATCAAGACCAACGTGTTACCACTACGCCAAACCACCACCCACCCAGAAATATGCTATAATGACACCAAAACAGCTGTCTGCATGTGTAAAATAAAATTAAAATTTCGATTTATGATGCTATAAAATAAAACAGCCATAAGAAACATTCGTTTTACTGCAGTGTTTATTTTGTTGTTGCAGCGCCGTCACCATTAGGCTAAACCGACGCAAGTTTTGGCGTCGTAAAACGTAGCTTAAGCTTCCAATAAATTTCAAAGAGCCCACCAGCTGCGTTACGACAGAACGACGTGCGACCGCTGCCAACTAAATCCACAGAAAGACTTCCGCTGCCGTTACAGCCTTCCGGCTGCTGCCGTGAACCAGGGATGCGCCGACCGTTCAATTTCGTAAACGTGTACACAAAACCCGTATACGTTTACACGCAACACGGCGGCCAGTAAAAACAAAACGCAGATGGTACTCAGTCACGATAACAGCATTGTAGTAAGTAACGGCCAGCAGCCGCCTGTGACGTCAGCATGACGTGCCTTCAAAATACATTTCATTAATCAGATTATCGCTTAAAGTTTACGTTAATTCGTTGAAATCTCGCGCTGCACTAAGCTGGCTGCTTTAAACCAGGTCCACACCAGCAACAATGTCGAATGCTACAAAAGTCCAATGTTGCTTCGACAAAGTCGAACGTTGCTTCGACACTGTTGCTGATGTGGACCGGGCTTTAGCTGACTCGCAATGTTTCAACATCGAATTTCGTCGCGATGCCGCCAATGACGTCATCATAACATGTATGTAGCATCGCCAGCCTGAATGTGGACCCATACATCAACGTCCGCGAGCGACGCACCCGGGACCGCCGCCGCGACTCTACTAGCTCTGATCAGCGTGCGCAGCTCACACTTACCAGTCACTGCTCCGAGGATCGATAATGCACCGCGAGCGAGCCAGCCACGACCAGCAAAGCGCCACCAACACAATATGCGGCCTACATTTTATACCCTACCCTCCCGTGTTCAACCCCTCCCTCCCTCCGCCGCGTGTCGTCTTGCAGGCGTCAATATTATAGGCTAAAAATAGACTGCGTTCATGTTTGTGGACTTCTGTTAGGTTTTTATGAGGATGACGCTTTTTACATTGTTTCTTAACTATACTGTGTATGATTGTAGAATTGCGTTTGCGATGTCTCAGTGGCGTAATAAAGAGTTATTATTACGTTTAATACGCCACATCCAAGCAGAAAATCAAATATAAACACACAAGTAGACCTATGCAATACGGTAAAAAGACTAAAAAAATACGTAATATACAAGACTAAAAGCTTCACAATATACAAAACAAAAAGACTATGCCTACATTACACTGTCCGCAAATACCTGCCAGACACAGCGTCTGACCTGGCCGACAGACACGTCCAGACAATGAACATTATACTTGTTTGCAATTGACAAAATTTCAGGACAACAAATTTCTGCAAGTACCCTGGGTAAAGCACTGCTGTGACACTTTGTAGCAAAAGAATACGATGCACGTCGACATTGTGTACAATTGGCAACACACCACAGTAAAATAGCAGCATCTTTCTCTCCCTCTCTCTCTCTCTCTCTCTCTCTCTCTCTCTCTCTTTTCTCTCGGATCTCTGATTTATTGTCATGTTCAGTTTGTTGCATGTACGTTTGTTACGTGCTTTAATAAAGATCAATCAATCAATCAATCAATCAATCAATCTTTGGGCTTTCTCGCCAGCAACAATTAAAAATTCGTCTAAAAGAGTTATTCAGTGCAACATTAGCAGAGTGACTTTCAACGACCAGGTTTCACACGCATATAGAAGAGACGACAAACAGTAATATTCATTAGATGTACGGCATAGGCCCACACTGCACGGTGGTCGTTGGAACGCTTCACTCTCCGGACTCGATAATTCCGGTTCGACGCGGTAATAAGACCACACGACGACTAAATTACCAATCTCAAGTGCAACTACGTATACAGCACGTGGTAACGCAACGTCACCAAGCAGATCGTTAGCGTAGTGAGGCGCAATGGCGCAGGTTCCCGTTCAAATAAACGACAGCAGCACATTCCGGGAATTCTTCAGGACTTTTTACAGCACTAGAATTACCAAACTAGAAGATGAACTTCGACGCCCCAGCGTCGACGTGGACGCCTTCGACATCAAGTAGGCCTATGTGGTGATGAAAAATTCACGAAATGTGCTTCTGTGATCGCGACCTTTGACCTCCAGAATCTGATCAGGTCATCAGCAGGGCTAGTGAATATACCCTATCAGTTTTATCAGAACTGTTCGAGCCGTTCATGGTGTCGTGTTTTTCTCTGCCCGCACGAACGGGACAGCCTAAAAATATAACGCAACGCCGACACCGTGGTAAAGACATATAAATCATGAACTATTCATGACCTCATGACCTTCTTGCTCGTTTTTGAAAACACGATGCAGTAAATGTTACCCGAAATGTTTTACTGCCGATTTCTGATAATGTATGATGCATGTGCTTAACTTCAGGCAAGTCACACAGCAAAACGTTGCTTACTCGGTGACTTGGTGTTTCGGGGACATAATACACACAATGCTGGACATTTCTTGACCAGTTAGAACCTTGATGGTGGCGCTAGGCCCTGAGTTACCAGGATTTTTCTGTGCAAACACGAGCAGAATGGTGCCAGCTAAGACATCTTTTCACGCTCTCACTGGAAATAACTGTTTTGTGCTCGCCAAAAACACATTATCGTATACAAATACAATATATGCATCTTACACCGTTAAACGTGGTTGTAGAACTCTGCGCTGCCTCGGATATAGCCCCCAATACAGAATGTCGGCTACGCGCCTCAAAGAAACGAAATCGTACATAACAGGATTAGCATTTGGTTTAAGAGAATTAAGTGACTTATGGTCAACCGACTGGCAACGAGCGAGAAACTCATTGTCTTTCCAGCTAATCAGGATTGGCACAGCGCTTTAAACCGGCTTAGACCGTCCTGTCAACCGGCTGTGCCGTGAAGTATATTAAATGAAGTAATATAATGGACAAACTCGCTCACTTATCACAAAACAGACTCAAAAGAGACGTCATTTGTTAAGCAGTCAGACAGAATTAATGTATGTTAAGTAATAAGTAGTCTGCTTTTGCGTTTTGACTGTTACGTCCGACTGTATCTTATCTTAGCACCACATCTGCACAGTTTACATTAGAGTTGATGCATATTTTAAACAACAGCTGATGTGATTTAGAATGCACAGATGTGACAGAGTGTTTGTCTCCTAACACGCAGAGGAAATCCAGTTATCATGAGAGAGAATGCAATGCACCACTGTACTGGTATTTCGTTTTCTCCAGTTTAGACCGATTTAAACATGATTTGTCGTCAGAAATCAGTAGCGACTGTACTGGTATTAACAACCGAAGTCACGATAACCAAAAATACAGCCGAACTAGAACGCCCTCACTCGAGGTTGCACCGACCACTTCTAGCAACATTTTCCTCCTGTGACCTTAAACTTCCACCTAGGACGTTCAAAATGACCTAGATAGTGTCAAGGCGCACCACCATGCCAAACATCCGGGTCAAAGGTCATATAGTTCACAATTTATTGTCAGGCAGCACACACAAACACACACACATTGCCCGACTGCTCTACCTAGACCACTTGTGGTGGGTAAAAAATAAAATCACGCACATAAAAAGGCTTCACCCACCCGCGCAGGCCAGGAGATGACGTCATGCCACCCCCAGTCTATAGCTCCATGGTAACACTGTATGGCGGGCCAGTAGTGTCACGTCCCGTTAGGGCGAAATCTTGCTTGGGGGTTAAAATCACTATCAATATCACGAGTCACAAAAATATTGCCAGTGCGGGTCTTTGCACTCTTGTGAGTGCTGGCTTCATTTCCGTTCTGTCGCGGCGACCTGTAAACATTCGTCGTTCAAACATCGTCGGTTGGACTAGTTTTATGACTGAGACGCACGCCGGCTCAATTGACCGTTGCTGCTTACACCTGGTTATAACGGCTTGCCGACTAGGTAGGTCGATGCCAACAAGGCCATGCATACAATGTGCCCGCACGAGCTTCCGTATTCAACCTATTTCGCGTTGTGTTACAAATTAAGTATGCTGTCAGTATGCAGTACTCCAAATCCGACTCAGGCGTTCTTAAGTGTTTCCAACGGCATACGCCGACTGCAATCCACACACGATACCATACGATATGATATTAAACTGTTCAGCGCGTGCTGAAAATCTGACTGTAGCCAGCTTAATCAATCGCATAGAGCCATAACGAACTAGATGGTAAGTACTCTGACAGAGTACAAATCCCCGCGAAAGCATTTTTGTCGCCAACACTTGCCACGCTTACCATTTTGCGGCCCGCTAGTTTCGAATTTCACGACGGAGCTATTTTGTGAACAATCGCCGTTTTTGTAGACAATCGCCGGTTTACGGATTTGACCGTTACTTCCACATCCCTCTACCGATCGTAACGAAACACGAACTTGGTCTTCTCTTTCCTCCTAGGAACCTTAGCATAAAATGTGGTGCAAATCCGTCCACAATTTTTTAGTTATCGAGGTCACAGACAAACACACACACGCACACCAACGCCTGTGAAAATATATTCCCTCGCTTTCGCGGGGATAATAAGTAGAAACAACCACGCAACAACCGCTTGACGGCCAATACACGGCTCAACCTGTGAATGTGATAGCTGACGCATCCAGTTAAGAAACGGACGATTCGTTGGAACAGTTTTACTGCCAACCGCCTCTGAAGTTACGACCTAGTGGCGGCATAGAAATGTGTGTATTGTTATTATTTATTATTATTAACATGCCGTTGCTAAGGACGACTAGTGTAATACGATTAGATAATGGTTCTCCTCGACCTTAACAGAAAACTAGAACATGGACAGCGTCGACGCGGATGCCTTCGCCGCCACAAACTTAGGCCTGCTGTGACCTTGACCTTTGACCTCCAGAATATAATCAGATCATCAGTAGGGACTGATGAATATTCTCTGTCAGCTTTATCAGAAGGAGTGAAAGAGTGACGGAAGATGAGTGTAGTGAATCGACAGAAAAAGATTAACGGACATTTGCGAGGTGAAATTATAGATACACGTTTATTCGTCATGAAGACAGAATAGGCCTACAGCAAAGATTAAAAACAAACAGACAGACAGACAGACAATCAAACACTACAACTAATACCTCAACATCACAGTAATGCACACAATATAAAAAGAAGAAAAGTCACATAGTACTTGTCCTAAAATGCTCATACACAGCACACGTTAACTCACTAAAATTCATGCTCATTACAGACACACCATATAAATAACACAACTGATTAAAATCATGGCTGTTTACAACACAACTTAACACAGTTCTCGGCACAACATTGGAGCTAATGTACACACTCTTCCAGAATTTGAAACATCTAAGAGCATATATATGAGGATCACGACAATAATGGACGAGTTCATTCGCCAGGGGTCGCACAAGAGGTAAGAGAAGTGTTACGAGGTGCTGAAAAGAGAGAGATGACGGAGATTACGCGGACAATGAAATCTGGCTGAGCGAACTTCATTCAACACATCAGCGACAGAACCCTGTATTACAACGCGTTCATTAATTTTCAGCCGACGAATATACAGGCGGACATTAAGCCCCGTCCATACTAGCAACAATGTCGAAGCAACATTGTCGAATGCTACAAGTTTAACGATTCTTTCGACAAAGTCGAATGTTGCTTCGACATTGTTGCTGGTGTGGACGGGGCCTTACGTTAACAACGACTGGTGCTGTTTTCCAATAACTTGTCGACTCTCTGACTATTAATAACGAGCAACGCAATGAGGAACGAAGACCACGTGAAATTTAACTCGCTATCGTAGCAGCTACTAAAAACGCGTCTCTAGACTTGATATACGACGAGTGAACTATTTTAAGACCGGTCTAACAGCAGCGAGATAGTCTAGGTAAAGCACCACGCACTGCACCGAACAAATCACGACGTCCTCTACTGTCATACAGTCGCTAGTGACACGGTCTTTCACCGGGGTCGCGACATTCTCTTCACTCGTGGGAGGCGGCAGTACGTAGTATAATTTATAACCAAGTCGCGCGCGAAATAGCTCAAGCCAGCCGGTCACCGTCACAAGACGAGTCGGACATACGTGATCGGCGGGCGATCAGTCACCGACGCTGGCGTACCACAGGGGCCAATACAGGCGGCACATGCACCGGCAAAAGCGCAGTCACTTATTGCGTCCGGGATCCATAACTCTATCTGTATCTCTCTCTCTTTCTTTCACTCCCGGCTTAAAACCTACCTCTTTCACAAATCCTACGCCCCGTAGTTTCACTTCTTCCTCCCGGACTGCCTCCACGGATCTTTGCCTGGACCGTTTCTTCTGAGCTACTGTTTTTTTATTTTTTTTCCTTATTTTTTCGTTTCTGGGCCGTGCGCTACATTAAGCTGGCCATCCTGTCAGCTTTTGAGCGCACGTTAATCTACCGTATCGTATCGTATGACAGGATTGCGGCATAGGCTCTGTATAGGCAAATGCCTAGAGCCTACGACATCGACGGGGATTACGAAAGATGGCTGCATAATATTTTGAACATTCGTTAGCCAATCAATCACCCATCTTTTACGCACTGTAAGCATTAAACTGTCAATCTTTGCACTAAAACATCAATTTCACGTTAACTGTCTACGTCACTAAAGGAATAAGTAGTTTAGCATTGCGCAGAGGGCGACAGATAAGAGACGAAGGGGTCTACGGTTCTGCAGTACCTAGGGCCTATGGGAACCCTGGCCTACATGCACAAATTCAAGCAGGGTCACCAGTCACCACTCTCCAAGAACTGTACAATTCCCCCAACAGCATTTCACCGACTCTTTCCCCAGACAACCAGTCTCCTAGCTACTGTATAATACAAGTTGCCTGTAGTCGCACAGCGAGAAAAAAACGAAATTAGACAGTGTAATATACTGTCCAGAAGAAAAGTGAGTCCCCTAAACATTTTGCAATAACATGAATAATACTACATCACTTCCAAAATTTAATCAACACTTCTTTAAACTAAACTAATCTCCAAACTCCATAAAAATCCTGTCATATAGTCATATTATTCGAGTTTTCCTGCTAACAAACGGACAAACAAACGGCAGAGAAAACAGAGTAACAGACAGACTCAGCAAAAGTGGCCGCGGTAGAACCAAAAACATTAGCAGACTGACTCTAACTAAGTCTGCACAACTCCGAGGTTGGTGGACCAAAATTCGCCAATTTTTTAGCAGACGCATGGGTCATCGGCTGTGTTAACAAGGCATGCATCCATGCGATCCTCCCGTCCGTTGTGGAATGCCAGCGCAAAGGATGAAGGCGGGTTATGCCAATTTCGCAGATTCGTGCCAAAAATCGGTTACCATAGCAACGTCCCTTGAGCGATAGCGAAAATAAGGTCGTATTGATCATGCCAACCCATCTTGAAAACATGAAGGTCGGCCCAGTACATACTGAGATAACTGGTATCCAAGGCTACCATTAAAATAACGTAACATCGACAGAACACACAGTCCTTCGGCATCGGAATGTCACGCCGAGCGGGCTACAAAAGTTAAGCCAAACATTCATCGTTAGACAACTGCTCACGTGTCCGTGCATGTATATCAATGGCAGTACACAATGCCTGCCATTTTTTGAATGTTCCAGTTATTGAGTTACAGCTAGAGCGTTTTTTCCTGACATAGTGGACTACTGATAGTCGAAAAATGATCCAAAGCCATATACATTCACATCAACGTTATCCCGCCATTCCCTCTCATCTTTCGTTGACCTACACTACAAAGGCTTCACCGAAATCACCGACCGGGAAGCCATCGTTGCCAATATAACAGCATCAGTAGCCAGAGGCTTGCGATAACAACCTGCTGCTGTCTTAAACAATTACTATCACTACTGTCATAGTCGTGGACACATTTGCAGTTTCCGCAAATTCCGCTACAGTTCAAATATAGCCATTTCTGGTCCCTTTTCTTTTAACACGTCGGGCCTTATTGTTGGGCTGAAATGTACCGTACGCTGCCGCATTTTATGCTGCCCCCTGGTGAGTCACGGTGGGTATATCGACCGGACAGACAGACGGATGCCCGACCGTTACATTGCGCTTTCCGCTGCACGCGGCCAGCGTTATAAATTTTTGTGCCGTAACTATACTGTATTGAAATATGCTTTTAAGACTATAAACAATTTTCTTCCACTAATTCTAATCCTTGTTATAAATGGCTTTATCGTTTCTCTGGGTAGTCGCGAGTCTCCACCAGGGTTGGCAAGTTGTTGCCACTTGGTGTTAAAACCGTTTTTTCCATGAAAAAACTGTCCCGGAAAAATCTTTTTTTACGAGATGTCTAAAAGATCAGTCAAAATTATTTTTTAACAATTGCTAAACAGGTTACAAATATTGTTCTAGACCGTGATTGTTGCTAATATTGCATTACACTGTCAAAATACAGTTATTGCAAAAGAATTGCTTAATTCTAGGTTCACAGTATTGTTTGCAATAGGCCTACCACTTGTTTTCTTTTAGTTTAAAATTTGAACTAATCAGTCAAGTGTCTTACTGTTAATTCAGAAGCCTATCAGGAAATGTCTAGTTCTTTTATTGTATTGCCTCATCAATTGACGGTGTCTGTGACATTCTGTGTGATTGTTAACAACCTACAGGTTACCTTAACAAGTACAGTTTGATGACAAGAAAGAGTCAAGTACGTGTAGTCCAGTAACACCGATGTGTCATTCACAATATGGAAAAAATATTTATGGCTTTCATTTTTTCAAAGTTACTACATGCAAACTTGAATTAGGGCTCATCAGTAAAGGTAAAGGACGTCCGCACAGACGGGGGAGGGCTAAGTTAGGAAGGACAGTTTGACTGTATGTGACGTCCGAATTCATAGTAGTAGAGCTGCTAACTGCCGACTGTGCTAATTCTGGACGTACGCGTTTGATATCTGGGTACTAATGGACGCTATCACAGCATGATTATGTCACGCGTTATCATCATTCTAATGCCTGGACGCCGCATCCAGTTACTGCTGTGTGATTGTACATTTGTATGGCATTTCATCAACACTGGCCGCTAGCCTCTCAACGATGAGCTGACAGTAGCTGCTGGCTTGATCTGCGTAGAATTCCGCGTGCGTAGAATTCCATATGTAGAACTGGTTTAGAATTACGACGGTACTGGGGACGTCGCAAGGGCTGGGGGAGAGGAGGTTACGCCAAATGCGGACAAGGGGAGGGTGTAAAACTACACATTTTGTCCTTTAGGGACGGCCCCTGGGCCCTTACCAGTCACTGCCATTAAATCTATCACATTACATGTAAAACAGTGTATACTGAACTGACTGAGCAATAGCTTTCATTAAGCTCAACTCTCAGCCACAATATTTTCCGTTAACTTGGTGCAATATTAAAATGTTATAGCAATAGACAATGATGGATTCTGGTGGTGTTCTAGTAAGCTGTAAAGAAACCCTTTACATCAATAAAATCCAAATTGTATTGGAACAAAATGCAAGCTTACAATGGAGTTTAAATCTCCTAAATAATGATAGAAATTATACAAATATGATATTGAAATATAGTAAATTATTGACGAAATAAAATACGAACATCTGAGTTACTGCTGTTTTTACCACAATTTTTCCACTCTCCTGACAAAAATAGTTTTTGCCATGGCAAAGACCCAACCCTAGTCTCCACCGCCATAAAACAGCGAGTTCTATTATTAGCACCAGTTACCAGGGCAGCTGGCATAGTATAGGGGTCGTCCATAAAGGAAGTCCCAGCGAGGAGGGGCGGGAATGTTGGCTCAGATGTGGACAAGGGGAGGAGAGGGATTGATTGCATGCGGATGTACACAACTCAGTATCACACTAAGGCTTGTCGTGCTGGCGTGCAGCTGCATGGCCTGTCTTGTCACCTCCACAGTGTACTAAACGGACCGCTCAGGTCAATAGACGTCCATTGTCTGTGGTTCCTTGGTTTGTGGCATGGGCCCATGCATCAGTTAGGGTGAGTCAACCACAAGCCATCCATCTATCGGCCCATGCACTGCTTGTATGATGTATGCAGATGCGGACGTCCACATGGGGGAGGGGGTTCAGCCAGATGCGGACAAAAGCGGACAAGGGGAGAGGGTTTAAAATTACCAAATTTTTGCGGACGTCCTTTATGGACGGCCCCTTACCATTGAACGCTAACAGGACTCATATATGCTCTATCGATTGGTGTTATTTCCAGTGACCTTGAGTGACCCTATAGCTAACTACGCCCAATCCACCCCATTTCTATATTTTGTATCGCTTTTCATCTTCGTAGTGGGTGGAAACAGACTTTAAATTTAGTAGGTAAGTTGACGGTAGCAGGTGCTATCCCACCTATAGCAAACCATCCCTGAAAGGGGCGTGGTTAGGTCACGTGAACCATTTATATTTTGGTGGGCACCGACCACATCTCTTGGATCGTTTCAGGTGCTGTCAATAACCCAGTCATTTTTACGGCGCCGGCTGCTAACTCAGCCCTCGCCATCCGGCCAATGTCGATCGTGTATGCAACCTTAATGGCGTTTAACGTTCGATGGTTCAAACGGAATGGGCTCCAACGCGATGGACCTTTCTGTGCGAAATATTCTTCTTCTTCTTCATGTAACCGTGTGACCCTGGTGTCATACCATTTAATTTTGCAATCTCAAATAGGACGACAAACAATCTGTTGGCCCGGCTTTCCGTCGTCGGCGCAGGCAGACTCAAACATACGCAGACGTATAAAACCGCCATCGGATGAGTGTATGCATGTGTGCAATTGGGTCATAAATTTAGGGTCACGTTGTTGGCATGTTGCGTTACAGATGTATGACTATCGTTAGCCGTCTGCCTACGGTCCGTCTCGGTCGAGTCATGTGAACAGGGCTGGCGGGCTCCCAGCCGCGCGCGCGCGCAACGCCTAACTCACTTATGAAATATTACCCTTGTCAGGTCAGGCTGGCCGGCTACGGGCACAGGCTAACTTGCTGTGCTGTATACAGATAGTAAACACCGTCCGATATGCAGGTCAGCAAAACGACTACACTCCAATACAGCCTGGGCATCTTTGTACTAACAATAGGTTCAGCTGTCGCAGAGGGACCGCGCGACGCTCTGTGTCAATTGAAATCTTGTCACATGCTGCACCGCGAAATCACATTCGGAAAAGCCTGCAATGGGTGAATGACCTTGAAGGTCACTCAGGATTATCGAAACTTGATGTTTTTTTTTGATAGGCAATACATGACTTCCTATTAGTGATCTGTATTGCTGCCACAAAACTCAGTATCTCATTCATTAACATGAAATATAAAAGCTAAAATGAAGAAGGCACAGCAAATAAACAAAACATACCGTTAAATACAGTTGAAGCCAAACAAATGATACTGTACGCCAGTAAAATTAATCACTTGTTTACGCAATTATTCAGAACTGGCGTTGTCAAAGATTGTCAATGCTATTTTAGAACTAAAATGCCCAGTTAAAAAAGTTTAAGGTAAAACTTCTGTTTGAAAATAAATTTTGTAAATATTACCATCACTATTAAGCCACATCAAAGCAATAGCGGCCTATTGCTACAGATGTATAGCATACTCGGTCTGAAAATAAATAAAATCATAAAAAATACTACAACCCTCTAGGGCAGTCCTAGACTTGGTGGTCATTTCAGTGAAGTCAGTCAGCGGCCTTTCCATGTCCAGGCCCTTGGTCAGCCAGTCTCTTCCCAGGTTGCAAACCACTGTTCGTCCTGACTTGTGACCTATATAACACTAGAATGTTGGTAGCCCTACTGTGAACTCCGTCTGCATGCAGTCAAACTCTTCCTCCTGACTTAACCCTCCCTCCCCCTCTGTGCATGGTCGGCCTGTGTGTGTTTGTCAGTCTGTCTGTCGTAATGCCTGCAAAAAACATATGAACCGACTGAGATGCCGTTTGGGGGAGGCTAAGACAGGTGGGCCCAAGGAACCATGTATTAGATGGTGGTGATCAGATTTTAATGACCTATACGTCACATAAAAGGCAATACAAAATGTGGAAAATGGGGCAGTTTGATGTAGTTTAGTTATAGTTACAGGTTACTCAAGATCACTGGAAACAGCGCCATTTGATATAGTGTATAAAATTCACTATGAGCCTTCCATAGTAACTATGTCTCTATTTTGCAGTTTCTGAGAAAACCACTAATTTTAACCCACCCCACCTGTATTTGACACTCCTGTCGGGGGGTGATCCACTGGAATTCCGCCAAGATCTCTGGCAATAGAAAACAAAGAGTCCATGGGCTATTCTGTGGCATGGTTTGCATGATCATAAGTTCATTACTCCAGACTTTTAACGGACAGACAGATGGACGAACAAACGACCACAGTACACACCACGCCGGCACAGAGTCGCATGGTTAAAAAAACGACTAATTGGTTTATGCAAAGTGCAGAGCATGAATGACAAAAAATCAACGTTTACTTAATATGCACAGCCTTACTTTACTAAATTATTATACTCACGTATGCTTGACGGTGCTCTAATGTCTTCTGGATTCACCGGTGTGCTAAGTTGCTCCTTTGCTTCTTGGTGTTTCTCATCGTCGGTCGATTTCTCACCTTTAGCCCCTGTAGCACAACATTCTCTACACCGTATAAGCCTACCAAGGGCATAGGCAGAAAAAACAAGCTTTGAAAACATTCAAAATTCTTTTGTGCCATTGGCTGAAGGATTCTGCCGCGACAGCTGTCAATCATTCACTAATAGTAAGAGTGTAAGACTATGATCAGCGATCCTCTGGATCTTGATAAGTAAGTAGCAACGTCCTTCGAAGGATAATACGCTACTGGCGGGATCTTGGCCACGGTGATCAGCAACGGCGAAAACATGTGCGTAGATTAAAACCGGAAAAGAACGAATGTGCAGTAGAACAGGCGCACACTATATACATGGTGCAGGATGCACCATGTACTGGAAACCAAACTTAAGTGGCTGATTATTTTTTTAGTAAAATTTCAGCTGTGGGTAAAAAGCGTAAAGTGTAAAACGTAAACCAGCAACGGGTAAAAAGCGTTAAAATTCAGCGTAAAAGTCAAACTAGCCTAAACTGACCCTGGATCTGGATAAGTAAGTAGCAACGTCCTTCGAAGGATAATACGCTACTGGCCTAGCCAGTAGCCGTAACACTAACCCTAACCGACACATTCTACGCTGAATTTTTACGCTTTTACCGGTTGCGTTTTACGCTTTACGCCTTTTACTCACTGCCTAAAATTTCCGTTTTCACTGACAATAGCACATACCACGGACACTATACACTTTTTTGCCAGAGCCCAGAAAATCTGACGTTTAATGTTTTCTTCTTTCTAATTTCTATTCTTATTTCTTCTGTCCTCGTTCGCTAATCTTAGTATCAATTACAGACTTTTTACAGTTGGAACATTTCAAGCAGGTTGGTAGTCCACACTTTAGTGCATTCTGCACAAATGTCAACATAATACCGTTAAAAACGCTTACCATTGGCCACCATAGCATCCTGAGCGTCGGCCATCCCGTAACTTCAAAACTCTGGCGTACAATGTTGACGACAATCTCGTTGAAATAGCGAAATTTACGTGCTAGTGTACAAATGACATAAGAGTACTTTGTCTACAACAAACAAATCACGTGCAAATAATCACAACAGCCGAACAACCACGACAGCAACGCGTTAACTGGACCAAAAAAGCAGAACGCTGCAAATGACGCAGGCCACTGGCCAGCAAGAACAAGCCACGTTTCCCGCCCAGCGCCGTGTGGATATCACCAATCCATTAGGGGTGTGCCAAACGAGTAATCTGGCCATCGAGTACTCGCGCAGCCCATAGATGAGCACTGCAGCGCTCGCCTGACAACGAAAGCTCAGAATTCATTATAAAACAAAAAATTTGAGATAGGATTACAGTACGTATACAATACAATACAATATAACATTTGTCGGGCGCCGCTCTACGAAACGTCCAGGAGCGCCGTACAAACGTTACGAATAGCCTAAGCAGGCTCAAACAGTTCACTATTGAGCCGTTTTTACCGTGCAACGCCTAAGACGGGTGAAAGCTAAGCTTGTTAAAAACTTAAAATCCACCATTATACCTAATGTAACAATCCAACATGTTTACCGAGCAGCTATTGACGACATATTCTGCTGGTGATTTATTCCAATCATCAATAATTCGTTGACTAAAAAGACTTCCTAATATTTGTTTTATGTTGCTTTAAACGTTTATGAACAAGGCATCTTAATTCTGTTTAAGATAATTTAAACCACACATTACTATCAAGTATAAACATTATCAATTTTTTTCAATATTTTCATAGTTTCGATTAGATCTCCTCTTTTTCTTCTGTTTCTGGTGTTGGTAACAAACAAACAGTCCCGACAAACGTTTATCGACAAACGTTCTTCATAGGATTTATGTTTCAAACCTGTAAGGGGCTGTCCATTAAAGACGTCCGCAAGAATTTGGTAATTTTTAACCTCTCCCCTTGTCCGCGTTTGTTCTCATCTGGCTGACCCCCCCCCCATTTCCCCACGCATCTGCATACATCATACAAGCAGTGCATAGGCCGATAGATGGATGGCTTGTGGTTGACTCACCCTAACTGATGCACGGGCCCATGCCACGAACCAAGGAACCACA
>Ga0209780_1001243_pt1 | contig 16340 bp, 9 predicted proteins | sample WorMetexBAHAMAS2_FD_187384 | JGI IMG/M metagenome (GOLD analysis project Ga0209780, IMG submission 187384) | Marine gutless worms symbiont microbial communities from Max Planck institute for Marine Microbiology, Germany - Inanidrilus exumae... | ecosystem: Host-associated > Annelida > Digestive...
GACTGGAGGTTTATAGCGTGTGGATGGTCGTGTTCATTGGATATCTACGAAGACAGCGTTCAGTTTATTGTCTGACGATCAACTATCATCGTATTTCAGTTTTGACATGTACAGGGTGCAACAAAATGTTATGACGTTACTAACACTAAATGTGTGAGAAAATTAGCAGTAGCTTTACTGATATTTTAATATATTTGTGAACAAGAGTATTCAATCAAACTATTTTGCTGTTACAGTGTTAAATATTCTATGGCACACTACCAGTAATCGGATGAGTCATTGTCGTTTACGACATTGTGTAAAATAACTCTGCTTTAAAAATCTTGACTATTATTTGGATAGGTGTTAAGTCCGGTCCTATACTACGACATTTTTTAAATATTAACTCATTTTACTGGTGTCCCAGTTTGGTGTCATACACAGAGTATCTAATCAATAGAATACTTAATAATAGTCTACAGTATTATGTGCATTTTACTTGAATGTCACAAAAATTTGATGACAAACATTAATGGTTCACTTTTTATTGGCCCACCCTGTGTGTAGCACCTGTCTGCTAGTCCTGTGAATGTTATGATATTCTGATATTAATTGATATTTAATCAAACAAACAGTTTTGACTGTTACAGTGTAGTGTTATTGCGTGGTGTTGAGAGGAATGATTTCAATTGTCAAGTCATTGTGCTTTGTTTCGCGATGGTTGAGCTGTCAATCACTGACTCATAGGTCTGTATAGACACAGTTCTCAACTCAACTGCCAGCCTTCTTGACTGTTGTCCAAACTGAACGCATTGAACGAAATACGTGCAACTTGTGACACAACTTGATTGCATGAGTTAGTAACCTGAGCATGTTGTTGTTCTACTGTAGACTGCAGGCGTTGGTGTAGGCTATTCGTGATTATTAGCTGTGCACATTGTGTTGACTTAGAATGATTACTCTGTTGTCAGTGTGTGCTGTAGAGCTACTTACTTACTTACTTACTTGACACTGTACCTATGTCTGTTGCTACGTTGTGAATCGGTTAGTTCTGTTGTGCTGCTGCACTCGCTCGCTGCGTCGTGCTCTAATAAATCCTGCATCTTTATTCATTTTCTTCAGCAACAAAGGGCCAAAAGGCCTCTTACAAGTCGCAACAAAATACAATATGACTCTGGCGCAGTATGTCTGTGTATACACTGTATACATTCATACGTGCATATACACATAGACACACGTACACACGTAGGCCTATCGCAACACTTCGTAGCTTGTTTATAACATACTTGTGGCCGCGCAGATATGGTTGATTTCTTAACGTGATCAATTCATTGCTATTAACCCGCACCATGCCTGGCATGCCGAATAAGATTTTGCATGCCAGTAATGTCAGCGCGAAGTCTTAGGCTTGCCAGCCCTAACCTAGTAAGCCGTGAGTGGTAGGTTAAACCTGACATGACAGGAATTCTTTTAGTAAATTTTCTCTGAACAGATTCTACAAGGAGAATGTCCTTCACAAAACTGGGTAACCAGACCGGAACTGTGTACTCTAAAATTGGGCGGACATAAACCTTAAAAGCTTTAACCAGCATATCGCAATCTTTACACGTGAAGCAGCGATGGATTAAGTTGGCTCTTTTGTGTGCTTTACGAACGATTTTAGTGATGTGCTCGTTAAAACGTTGGTGTGAAGCTACCACAACTCGACTAGAGTATCTGCCGGCACTGGTAGCATCCAGAACACAACAGTTGTGATTTGATATTTGTAACTGGCATGTTAGCTGAGCTTCACACACAGTCTGCAGTCGAGATTTACGTTACTTCCTGTTCACTGTGACGTCTTTGAACTCGTAGGCTGCGTCCGACGCCCAACACTAGTTAAGCACTCGAGGATTTTCACTTTACAAACGTTTACGGCTTCATAACACTTACTTCAGACTGTGCAAAAGTATTTTCAAAACTATTAACAAGTTACAACTTGCGAAAGTTTTGCATAAGTAAGATTCGTATGCGTTCGTCAACCGTCAGTGCGTCGACGAAGACATTACGTGTCATAGACTGTCGCGTCGTTCTGTTCGTTCGTTCGTTCGTTGGTCTGTTCTTCTGTTCGTCTGTTCTGATAGGCTATTGTTATTATGATAGATGGCCTGTCTCGTGAACGGCTCGAGCAGTCTCGATGACACTTACAGGGAATATTCAGTGGCCTCACTGATAAAGTGTTTAGATTTTGGAGCAAAGGTCAAGGTCGCGGCAGGCCTAAGTCTGTAGTGTCGCAGGCGTCGACGTGGACACTGGGACATCGAAGTTCGTCTTCTTCACCGTGCGCTATAAGAACGTGCCACTTTCAATATAACTCACGTATTTCTTGCTGGATTGTTACAAATTATGTACCAGTGGAAACGGAAATAAACACTCTACATAAAATTTACAAATTCACTTCAACTGTGTCTTCTTCAACTGTGGTGATGATATTTGGAGTTCGTAATGGCTGGTCGACAGATTCCTGCAGTGCGTTCGAACGATGTTGTATGCAACTTTCACAGAAAGTCGCCCAATGTTTGTCTTTTCAATTTCTGTTAGGGTATTCCATGATGAAAATGTTTTAGATTCCTGCAGGTTTCGGTCAAAATTTTATCGTCAGAACTCAGCATTATTCTCAGCATTCTTTTTCGTTGCATTATTATTACGCACGACGTAACTGAACCAAGTGAACATGCCAGCGTGACGTGAACATTTCATTAAATAACTACATTGTACGGTAGAGTATTATAGTGAGTTATGGCCCACTGTGTAGTTTGCTAATGGGACCCGGAAGTTAGATGCTGTCTACTGTCGTACCTGGCAGTATTAGGCCAAACGTTGAACAATTAGCTTCGTGTCACCGACACACACGGAACAGGTCGTGAAGTAGGCTACATCTGTACCTGATGATTGGCCAGTGCCTTGCGTGTATCAGAAATGGCATGTAACAGCAGTCTTGCGTCTGAGACGTCTGCACTCGCGATGCCAGATTACTTCGAGAAAACATGAAAGGTTTTGCCATGCAGTTGATGGCTTTGAATGTCTGCGTGCAAGGTAGATCATCAACCAAGAATAAATAGCCTAAGTAGGCCTACGGATCGAATGAATGATGTTCTCCGGGGATGGATATAAAGTAGAAAGGTAAGACAGATCAGTGTATTGACGATTTATTAAAATGCGATTCAGAACTTGAAGCACGCTACAGAAACTCGACAACGCTCCTATCTGAACTGTGAGTTCATCGTTTATCAATAAACCTATATATACAAACTACCCTGTACCATGCATCATGCCGTGTCTCCACTGCCTAGAGAAAACTGTTAATAGACGGACAACGACTAACATCATCCGGCAACGGCCGCTAGCTGTGGCGTCTACGTGAATTTGGCACCAAGCATCCAGACTTTGCGGGTTTGATGAATGGAAGTTACCGTAAATGACAAGTTACTGGACGTTTAGAAGTCGACGTACGCCGACGGATACTTTGAGCGGGATTTCCTGGCGTAGATCTAGATCGTGTGAACACACAGTGCCGACGGACTGAAACGGTCAAACAGTCGACCCAGACAGCTGATCTACGTGACTGGCTGGGTGAAACGGTCAGACAGTCGACCCAGACAGCTGGTGATGATCTACGTGATTGGCTGGACAGTCGACCAAGACAGCTGGTGGTGATCTACGTGACTGGCTGGACAGTCGACCCAGACAGCTGGTGGTGATCTACGTGACTGGCTGGATGATCGTCGAACAGACAGTCGACCCAGAAAGCTGGTGGTGATCTACGTGACTGGCTGGACAGTCGACCCAGACAGCTGGTGATGATCTACGTAACTGGCTGGACAGTCGACCAAGACAGCTGGTGATGATCTACGTGACTGGCTGGACAGTCGACCCAGACAGCTGGTGGTGATCTACGTGACTGGCTGGACAGTCGATGCAGACAGCTGGTGATGATCTACGTGACTGGCTGGACAGTCGACCCAGACAGCTGGTGGTGACTGGCTGGATGATCGTCGATGACGGAGACAATGCGTCTAAGGACGGCCAATTCTGTCCCGTCGCTGGTCGTCCTCAGCCATGACGTCAACACATCCTCAGCTTGCCGTGCGATGGACCTCAGTTCGACGAGCTGGCTCAGCAGTCGCCCGATCATGACACTGGCGTCACGACCATAGCGTCCGCTGCAGTGAGTCTTGAGGGCCGCCAGTAACGTCGACTGTGCCGCCTCGACCTGGACAGCGTCGTGCAGGCCAGCGCGGTCTCCTGTCACAACACAGTAACATGGTGACACTGGGTAAGACAGAAGGTCCATGTATGTGTCGCCGGGCCGACATGATGACCCGGCATGACGGGTCATCATGATGGCTCTTATTAACAGTTCGGCGTGTGTGACTGACAGCCATGCAGACACGTGGACGTGAGAACGACGTCCACGAGATATTGTCCACTACAGATGATGCTACGTCGGAAATCGCTAAACCAAGACGACGTCAACATCCAGCAATGCACGACGCAGTCGCTAAGTAGTTTAAAGTAGACCAAGGCCTATTTTACTTGCGTAGAACGTGACAGCCTACTGCAATAAATAGGCCGACTTAGACCTAGGCCTACTATACGATGTATTATAATTAACTTTTCCAACAGTTTTAACGTTTTCTATCTTTGAGGTTGTTTTTATTGCATCAGTGAACGTTCGGAACAACTGTAGTTTTGGCACACCGTGTATACAAGACGAAGTTACCTGTGACAAGTGCGAGGGCCGCGAGGCTAGCCACTGACGACAGGTCAACAGCGGGAGCTCGACGTAGCCAACTGGTCAGTCTGATGATGACCGATGTCCAGTCGTGGCCGAGACCTGCGTCACATTGACTACGATGAAGCACTGAACCGTCACAGAATATCAGCTGCGCTTCGTTCGGTTTCACCCTGCATCGCATTCAACTCACCAAACTTCAAATTAAACGATAGCTAGGCAAGTACCGCGCATTAAGTGTTGAATTTATGAATTGCTACGGAATTTCGAGCTTGCAGTTATAGAATATTTATACCTCGTTGCCTTGCAGTAAGCTAATTGACGAATAACAGGACGTTCGAGAACCAGCTTCATGCAGCTGGTGCGAAACTGGCCTTGGTCATATTGAATAAACAGCAGTACGTAATCGAATACTGATATAAATTCGAGTTACACCCCCATGATTCTAAGCTGTCGATATCATGTAGGCTATATCGTATCATCGTGAGAGTGATATATCGCTAAAAACTAGATGCTTTGGGCTACATTTCTGTCGCAGAATGTTTATGTATATATTCAACCACTTTTACGCAATGCGCCCCGGGCCATTACGCCGTTCAAGGTCATTCGAAGTCAGCGGTTTTGGTACCAATCGATTCGCGCCCGAAATCTGCCACAGCCAGCCCCTGACAATGTACTCGCAATGCTCCAGATTTTGTCCAAATCGATTCGCTTTCGTGAACACCACCAAAACGCGCCGTAAAGTGAATCCAATATTCGGCTAAAGCCTATAGCTTCGAGCCGAATAAAAATAAACTGTTCCAATGCAGTAATATGTCAAAAATAATCAAGTACAAATAATACGATGATACATTAGTGATGTTAAATTATGGAATGGTTGATAGAAGAGAGAACTCGACGAATGTGATTTACCAGTGTAACAAATTAGTTGACAATAAGTCTCATGGTAGCAGCCAGGAAAATAAACAAAAATATTAAAAACAGACTAAACAAGAAAACATAGGCAGTCGTATCGACATGCAGAGCCACGCCGGCAGCAGCAGCACACGGCCATAGCAGCACACGTCACTAGCAACCGTGCTGCCACCGTGACTATTTTCGTAACCATGTGACCTTGACCTTTGACCTTTTGAACTGTGGGTCAATGCATGCCGAGCGACTGCAATAGATTATATGTGTACCATGTTTGGTGCTGATAGCTCAAGCCGTTTTCTTTTTAGAGCGCGGCAAACAGACAGACAAACAGACAGACGCGACTGAACGCCCTACCCACGCCGGCGGTTATACAGCCGGCGTGGGTAAAGAGAAAATGGCGCATTCTTTAAGAGTCTAAGCAAATATTTTTTCAGTTGCTATCAACAGAGCTGTCCATTGGCTCAATTAAATGTTTTTGTATTTCTGTAACCACAACAACATGTTAAGAGAATGAACAAAAGCTGACGGCGTGAGTGACAGAGAGGAGAGGTAACTGGAGTGAAGTATGAGATTGCGTTTCTGACCGGTCAGCCAGTCGCAGTGTCAACACTTCAAGCAGCGACGTGCGGAAGAGCAGTTGTTGATCGTGTGAGAGAAGTTGATTGAAGCCCGGCACGGCGGACGCCCACTGTCTGACGACGGCAATGGACCGATCCAGCAGAACGAGGCACAGACGACGTGCGTACTGCGCTTCGTCAGAGTCGCTCGACATCACCTCGCAGTACTGCACACCACATCCAGCAAGTAAGTAAGTAACACAGTCACACGCCGTGATCTGTGATAGCTGTTTCTCTCTCATACAATTTACACGATATAGTATGCGCCTTTATTAGTCGTCCCGCCGAATATTGGATTCACTTAAAGGCGCGATTTGGCGGTGTTCACGCGGTTAGCTATAACTCCGCCGACAGCGAACAGATTGGGATGAAATCTGGAGCAATCTGAGTACATTGTTGTGCGCTGGCTCGGGCAGATTTCGGGCGCGATCCACGCAGTAGCCACAGTTTGAGAGGCAGGCGAAATAGTTTTTCTGTCCGGTAAATAACGCACAATTTCGTCGATTTCCAGTCGGCCAAATTTCACGAAATTTAAACATAACAACGTCGATCAGTGAGGCAATGAAAACTTTCGGAACAGTATTTTGAAAATTTTACCATAAGAGGTCGTTTAAAAAAACGCAAAAATTTCTCACAAAATTTCAACGTCTTGCGACTTCAGTTGTGATACGGCCGTCGACCGCGATTGAACGTCTGCGAACGCATAGGACGGTATGGAAATCTAGCAACCGCGAAAACCCCGCAATGATTATAAATTGCCAGAAATTTACTACCAAAGTCACCCTCTACGTCATGTCTAGTTTCTATTTTTACCGTTAGAATCAATTCAAAATCATTCCCCTGGGTTGTACAAGAAACTGACCCAAGTTTTAGGCAACGTCCGATGTCCGATATTTGGTAAACCAGTACGCCGCTGTGCAGCCTCGGGACCAATATGGAAGAAAAGCAGACTGAGTTGGAAACTGAAAATAAGTAACACGGCAAATAACGCTGACATCACTCAGTCGCACGCACGTGACACTATGCATCGTCAAATGCAGAAAGTAAACAGCTTGTGCACAGATAGCAAACCGCTTCCAGCCGAATACTGTATTGTGGGCATTCCATCTAGTTTACAACTGAATCGTAACAAAATTTCTAGGTTATATGAAGGTCGTCTGTAATTTAGTGCGGGATTAGTCATGGCGCAAGTGGGGCACCTACGCCAGGGCCCTTTTGGTTGAGAAGTTCTGTAACAATAGACCACTACTCCAGTAGCTAAAGCATGCGCTGCTACCTAAAATTTAACTATGGAAAATAAACACAATGACTTGCTTATTTATAAATGAAACCATGATTTAGAAATGTAGTTCGCTATACGCTCGTGATAATCGAGCTTCTAGACGCCGGTAACCATTGTGGTAGGTCTAGTACGGTACAGTCAGAGAGGAACTATCCACGTCGGGTCTGCAACTGCTCTTTTGCACGCTCTCTGCATGCGAGTTCATCCAAGACCAAGAGCTGCCAGATGACGACAAACAGTTTTTTGGGAAAAAGCTCTCAAAAGTGTCATCATTTGCTGTGAAGCGAGCTAGGTATGCCAAGAGAACTTTGACCTTTTTCACAGGAAGGCATGCTTTCAATTTAGGAGCTGTTCAAGATTTCTACTTACTTGGTGGTGGTGAACTCTATACTTTAGTAAGTGACCTGTCTCGTCGGATCAAGGCCTATTCCAAAGTGAAAGAAATGTTCGCCTTTCTGCACAGCTCAGTGACAGCCTGGGAAAAGCAGTGAACGTCTACGCATAAGACCCGCAGTACGGTACTTCCGAACAGTGCAGTATGAATTTGGTAAAATGGAAAGTTTTGATGAAAACCGTTGCTACTGACGGCAAAGACACATCTTCATCATCTTCCAGTAACGGCGCCGACTCCATGGTGAGCAACATTGCACCATGTGTTAGGCCTACGCCACGGAGAAAGCTGAAAATCATGCTTCACCACGACATTGCCTTCATAGATATTATTGACTCATTCACAGCCGCAAAAATCAGGACAAGACTATAGTTCCTATCTGTTTCAGGAATAATTCCTTGTTGCTAGTAAATTTTATGCAATAATCATTTTCTGTTTTGTTTTCGAATTTTGCGTTTCCGGTTGTCATTTCAATTCAAAGATAAGGTTCAAGTAGGCAGGGGCCCAGGGGCCCCTGCCTACTTGAACCCGAGGGGCCCTATTTTCGCCGGTGCGCCAGGGCCCATGAGGTCTTAATCCGGCACGGCATCTATTACAGCACATTTTGTAGGCACAGAAAATTACAATTGTTTTCAAAACATTTGCCTTACAAAATTGCACATCAATGAAAAATCTGGATTAAAGTTCACTGAGGGTTAAGGAAATACAATCATGCACACGGTGATGTGAGTGAATATATAAAGTATACAGTAACTTTGTCTGTTTCTGGCAGTATAAAGTGGTTTGCAGGTTAGCATGCATGTCTAGAAACACGCGTTCTATATTTGGTGACAGAAAAGAAAAACAGAACTAGATGTACATGGACGTGAAATCTGCATGATTTAAAGTACACTATAAGTACAGTTATGATAATTATTATTATAAGCTCGAAGAGCCTATCATGAAATTACTCTATGGCACGAAAGAACGGCCTTCACGCGTTCGGCTATATCTCCGCCGAAAGTGAACCGATTTCGATGAAATCTGGAATAGTGTGAACCAAATGTTGGGGGCTGGCCTTGGCAGATTGTGGGCGCGATCCGCACAGTAGCGACAGTTTAAGAGGGAGCCAAAAAATTTTTTGTCCGGTAAATAACGCACGATTTCGCCGATTTCCCGTCGGAAAAATTTTACGACGTTTCAACACAACAACGTCGATTGGTGAGGCGGTGAAAACTTTCGGAACAGAATTTTGAAAATTTTACCATAAGGTGTCGTTTTTCCAAACATAACGCAAAAATTGCTAAATAATTCCAGGTCTTGCGAGTTCAGGCCGTCATAACTCCGCAATGATTACCGATCGCTGGAAATTCACTTCCAAATGGCCTCTCTACGGGTTATCTAGTTTCCATTTTTGCCTTATCACTTCAAAGTCTTTTCACTGGTCTGTACGCTGCACACCAGAAAGGTTCTTACCCACATTTTCCGCAACGTCCGATGCCCGATATTGCGTATTAAAACCAATAGTACGCTGCAGTGTCGGTGTGGCCTAAGGAGCGATATATTGAAGAAAAGCAAACTGAATTGGAAACTGAAAATAAGTAACACGGCAGATGACGCAGGAACGTGACACTAGGTATAATGCAGGAATGCAGGAACTAAAGAAGTTGTGTGTCAGTAAATAAGTAAACAGTTGTGTCACCTGTCGATTACGCCGGTGAAAAACGCTCTCTTCGAGCCTATATTGCAGTGTGTCTCCAGATACACTGTAACCCGTCTAGTTATCATTATTAAGTTAACACTAAAATGCAATGCTTTCAGTTCGATTTGATAATTTACAACGTAACAAACTGAAGTATTGTGTTGCTTCTCTGTCAGGTTAGCTTGAACTTGAGACGTTAAGTAGCGTTTTCACTGCGGCCGTCTACGTTGTGTTACGGCCGTCGACCGCGATTGAACGTCTGTGAAACGCATAGGACGGTGTCGAAATCTCGCAACCGCCGTCGAATGCGTGATCATGCCGTCGACGGCCGTAGCACGCCGTCGATGCTAGATTTTTGAGACCGTCCCCCGCGTTCGCACACGTTCGTATTACGGCCGTCGACGGCCGCAATGAGAACGCTACTATACACAGTTCTGATCGCATCTGAGACGTTGTTTATACTGTTCATAGTTTCATTCCGCATTGACGCGAGAGTGTACATGAAGACACTGTCAGAACCTGTCTATAGCAACAGCTGGTCACTTTGAGTCGTAATCTGCTCTATGTCACCTAGCAACACACAGTAGGCTATGCGGTCACGTGACGTGGCACATCATTCTACCTGTGAGTAGTTGAGTGAAGGTAGGTCAGGCGTGGAGTCGACATGTGCTCGGACGATGGCCGTGATGGTGCTGATTGGAGGAGACCGTAACGGCGGAGGTGGTGGCGGCGAGATGAGGGGCAGCAGACCGCCCACTCTCTGCTGAACGGTCTTGGGCTTGGACGGCAGACGCCCACGACGACCTTTCAGCGTGTCTCGCCGGACCACTGAGTACCAGCATCAGCAACAGCCATATCATCATCATCATCATCATCATCATCATCATCATCATCTCATTTCTCAGGCACTTACTTCGTTATTATTGTCAACAAATCTTCACACTATGAGACGACGTCTTAAGTACGCTGTTGATCGGGTTTTGTTATGGCCGCCGAAGGCAAGGCCATTATATTTTACCGCTGCATTTTTTTATTTCGTCAGCATAGATGAAAGACCAGCCATGGGATCTCAACCAAACTTGGCCAGTAGGTCGGAAGTGGTGTCGATTTACAAATGCCCCCCAAAATCGGGGCGGCCCTTCCCCAAATTTGGGGCGCAAAAAAACATCAAATTTTGGACCACTTTTTTCGCGACTTCCGCACTCTACACCGCATATCTCCGGAACGAAACGTCGCATCGACAAACCGAAATGCTACTGTCAATCTGCAATGTGTGCCCTAAAACTTAACCTACTTTCCGTGACCTTTGACCAGGAAACGGCTGAGATTCGTTCCGTCATTGTGACCGACCCTTCGTCGGCCATTACGTTGCAACCATCAGAGTTGCGACATGTCTTGTTGAGACTCAGTATCCAGCCAGCTGGATGACATGGCTACAGGCCTGTCTACTCTACAGTCTGTCGACCAGTCCACTAGTACTCGGCCAATCACGGTCGTATTTGGACTAACGTCATGTCAGACTGCTGCTACAGACGACGACCGACGCACTTTGTGACAACCGTCTTTCATGTCATCTCAAAACTTTCCTCTTCTCATCCGACAAACAAACACACAGCGCCGCCTCTGTGCTTCAGCACAAAACGCGCCATGAAACGTAGCTGCTATTATCCAATATATTTTCCTTATTTTTGTTTCTGTGCCGTGCGCTTAATTAAGCTGGCCATTTCGTCCGCTTTTGAGCGCATGTTAGTCTACCGTATCGTATCGTATCGTAACAACTAAACATCAAAATTAAAGAAAGGGTCGCATTATACTTCTGCACCAGACTGCCATAATCTGATTGCGCTCCCGAGTAACCTAGTTTATGATTTCTGCTATTTTTTTCTTGTGAGATGTCATCCCTACACGTCGTTGTTTTAAACTGTGATGTTTCTTTACAATGACAAAGAAATAAAGTTGCAACCAAGTTGAAAAGTTAGTAAGACGAGAAGGCTCTCAAATAGTGCATACCTGTGCGAAGTGTTAAAGAATTTCCTGTATTGATGCGAGCGACAGTTAAGCTTGCGTTACGTTATCCGGCGATGGAACAAAAGGCTCAGCTGTCGGAGAGGGACCGCGCGACGCTCTATGTCAGTTGAAATCATGTTAAGTTAATTTGCGTGTAGGCTGTGTGGCCGTCCATAATATTAATCTGTAGAACTGTTTGTTTCACGGAGCTAATAGCTAATGGTATTTAAAAGTCTATATGCTAAACTGAGTACTAAGCTTGCGATGCGACAGTCAATATACCGTGGCTAGAGAGCAAATCGGCTAATTTAAGCGTTTGGGCCAAGGTTCCAGGGGACAGTGCCCTTATTTTTGGAGATAGCCGAATTTCCCTCCAACACACGGAGGGATCATCATAAGCCGATACCAAAAACCATATGTTCATATCGGCCACACCCACCCTGCCTGATTCAAGTAAGTAAATAATGTGTATGTATGTATGTAAAATTCGCTCGATCCACTGAGCCGTATCGACAAAACACCGGCTTGTGACGGACGGACGGACAGACAGACGGACACAGAGCCATAGCAAATACGGCGCTATCATAGGGTCGCGCGGTAACGATGAACAAGAAAATCGGTTTAGTTGAGCAATATGGCTGCCTCTGTAGCGACTCTCTCGTGAGATGTAGGCCTATAGCCGGCGTGCACCGCCACAACGAGCGACGTAGCCGAGGAATTACCGCGTCTTTTCTGTTTGATGATTCGCACAGTACTGAGTTGTCTGATGGTACCACGGCGTAACGCTGCACAGACGACGATACTGTAGGCTATTATTTCATCTCGCCGTACCTCACTGCATTAGCAGCCCAGGTCGAAAAAGAACAAATCAATTTCAATATACAGTTAGTTCGTTTTCGCGCAATAAACGGCATGAAACAGGTTGAATAGCTCAGTCAGTTTCTGTCGGAGATTTTCTTCACAAAGACTGTATAAAGTGATATTTCTTCTTTAGTTATATGAAATCATTTTTATTGTAGTTCTTAATAATTTTCTTCTTATCCAACAAGCAGATACAGCGCCTCTGTGGCTCTCTGCAAAAGCGCTCCATAAGACGCTTCTGTTATTATGCAACAATTTCACATCAAAAATCAAAAATTTGGCATTACTTCAGCAGCAGCAGACTGTCACAATCTCATTGCGCTCTCGACGAGTACTTCATGATTTCTGCTGCTTTCATTTCACTGTCGTTAACAATTCATCATTAGCTTTGCGCATCACAAATATTCATAACGTAGAATCGCATTTTTGTCGCTGTCATGCAAGGTAAAACAAGGTGTCGCTCTAACGGGACGTAACACTACTGGCCCGCCGTGCAGTGTTACCGTGGAGCTATAATTAGACTGGAGGCGGCATGACGTCATCGCCTGGCTTGCGCGGGTGAAGCCGCCTGCAGGCCCGCCGTGGAGTGTTACAGACGACGACGACAGACACCAGTGACTGTTACTATAGTCTGCCCCCCCTACACTACGTGTAGGCGGGCCAGTAGTATCGTATCGTATCGTATCGTGTCGTGTCCAGCCAATGTCATCAGAGCACTGAAGCGAACTCAGTGGACTGATGTCAGCCCAGCAGACGATCACGCACTGTGGTCTTATGTTTGTTTGAGTCGTGACGTCAGTACTTGTACGTGGTCACGTGACCACCCCCGCGACATAACTGATCTGCACTGAGCTAGGTAGATCATTTCAGCTGAGACATGAACAGACCTTCTTTGACCATGCCGACTGCGAGACATTTCTGAAACCTGCAGAACTGGCAGCGGTTACGTCTGCGCTTGTCGACAACACAGCTTCGACCTGACAAACAGACGTACTTGGAGTTCTTCTGAACGGTTCGCTGCAACATTCAAACCATCGACCAACTAAGTAAGTAAGTAAGTAAGTAAGTAATACATATGACAATCGCACGTGTGTGTATAATGCGATAAAAATGAAGATAATACAAGAGAAACACGTAAAGTCACACATAATTACAAAGCGAACGAACATTAAAGTTTCGTTCGTTGAAATCATACTTGCTAATAATTGCAATTCAAAGTCATGACGGCCGGTTCTCAACGGCATGTCGCTAGGTCGCCTAGGTTTTACTGTGTATAGATGATGGCTAAGGCAATGAGCTGGGCAGGGGCTGTGGTGAGAAATATGAGAATTTTTATTTATTTAAAGTCATATATAGATCGTAATGATCAAGGCTACAAAATATGGCTCTTACAGGCACCAACCAAAAGAGAAAAAAAAACAGAAAACCGTTAAAATAAAAACATATCGGCGTAGTCTACTATGTGTCTAAACTCTGACAATATAGAATCACTCTACTGTTGCACGAAGTTTGACAAATCAACACTTTAAAAAGTTTTAAAAGCAGACAATGACGAAAAATGGTGCGGCTCAGCCGGCAAACTATTCCACGGCTCTACAACTCTATTACTGAAAGCTGTTTACATACGTCGACGCGAGTATACACAGGAAATAGCTGATATAACGTGTGACCTGCAGGCGTAGAATAAGATCGGTTAAATGTGAAAACCACATCCACATCTAAGTCATTTAGATGAAAGATAATCTTATACATCAGTATCTGATCAAAATATAAACTTCGCACTTCAAGGGACTTTACTATAGGTTCAATATTTTCAAAAGTTTCGATTTGAACCTGAAAATATACCTAGTTAAGTTTCCATTTTTCGTGGAAATAAAAGGTTTGCAGCATGATAACGTTTCATTCAAACGGGTTTCAAAATTATATAATTGGTACAGCCCTAAAATGAATGCTGCAATAAAATAAATGTTTCTTGTAAGCATTTATTTTATTTTATTTATGCATGTGCGGGCGTACAAAACGCGTAGATGCTGTGACGTAGAAGCAGATGTGATGAAAGCTGTGACCTTGAAGAAGCCCTTGCAGCCTTCACACGTGCGAACTCCGTAATGCTGACAGGCGGCGTTGTCTCCACACACGGCGCACTGCAGACTCTGTCCCAGACCGACGCCCGTCGACGTCTTCCTCGCTGGCGCCTCGCTGCCCGGCGCACCTGCCTGCGGCGGCACGTCGAACCCGTTGACCGAGTAAAACAGCGCGGCGGCGGCTGCATCGCCGGCCTGCGACGACCAGCAGTCTGCCGCGTTGAACCGCGCGTAGTACTGGTCCAGGTCGGGCCAGCACGTCGACGAAGACCTCGGCGACGATGACGGCTCAGGGTAGACTGATCCAGCGCCATCAGTACACTGAAGGGCGGTCACATCGTCGAGCGGACAACGGTGATAGAAGGAGGACGACGCGCCGACTGCGAGGTCTTGACTGTAGACCAGCGGCACATGGCCACTGCTTGCGTCACTGATCCACGTGGAACCGGAAGTCAGCTGGTGGTCGACGTAGTAGCTCGAAGGCTGGTGACGACCGGCAAGAAACTGGGCCGAGTGGGAAAACTTGACGTCGTCTACGAGGTCCGCGCAGGCGGCGGAACTCGTCGGTGAATGATGAATGTCACGTGACGTAAATCTACACGATGGTTTCACGTCGTCTTCAGCGCGCTGGACAGGGTGGTCAGCGGTGGCGTGGTGGACAGCGTGGTCAGAGGTGGCGTGGTGGACAGGGTGGTCAGCGGTGGCGTGGTGGACAGCGTGGTCAGAGGCGGCGTGGCGGAAAGCGTGGTCAGAGGCGGCGTGGTGGACAGGGTGGTCAGAGGCGGCGTGGTGGAAAGCGTGGTCAGCGGCGGCGTGGTGGACAGGGTGGTCAGAGGTGGCGTGGTGGAGGTGGCAGAGGTCGGTGAAGAAGCTGCTGGTGTTGACGTGTCTGCCTGGCGTGTGGCGAGCGTGGCGCAGAGCTCGACTCAGTTTCCACCGCAGCAAATCTCCGTGAACTGTCGACGACTCCTGCATCAACAGTCACTATCGTGAGGATAAACGAACACAGCCGGATAAATAGTCATAAAATAATCACGAATTTATGAATAAATCTACGCCGAATCTGTGCTATTAATGTGCTAACTACTGTAACGCCGTGGGAAGCTTACGATGAAGGCGAAGCATTTAGACTAGGTCTGCGAGGTCACGTGGTTTGTTGCAGTGGGCGGTAGGCTTGCAGCAGCACTGACGTTGAAGACTATTCGTGCTGAAGATAGAGGTCGGAGTTAGCTGGCGCCAGTTCACGGTACGTGTGTGAATAAAACTATATATAGGTGACGCAAAGGTCGAACACCTTGCAGCGAGCGCTCTGTTTCGACAGCTTAATTTTTCACTTTTTTCAGCTCCACGCAGCATGATCCACCAGATCCTGCGAAGTTCGCGCCCCCTACCGCTGGCTTCTCATGACTATAGTGTCTAGAGCACCCAAGACACGAGTTTAGGTGAGACTTTGCGTGTGCCTGTTATAATAATAATAATAATAATAATAATAATATACACATTTGTATAGCGCCATATGGTCGTAACTTCGGAGGCGCTAAATGAACGATGAGGCGCTGTTAGGTCAGAAGGTCAGACAGCAAGCTGAGCTGTCGCATCTCTCACACTCCCCCCCACGTGATTAGTGTAACGATGAGCATTTAAACTACGTTAAATGTATTATTGTGTACACACACATCACACTAGAATTGTATAGGCTAGATTAGTGCTGGCTAGCCTAGTATAGGAAATATTGTTAGCAGCCCTATA
>Ga0209780_1001244_pt1 | contig 16339 bp, 14 predicted proteins | sample WorMetexBAHAMAS2_FD_187384 | JGI IMG/M metagenome (GOLD analysis project Ga0209780, IMG submission 187384) | Marine gutless worms symbiont microbial communities from Max Planck institute for Marine Microbiology, Germany - Inanidrilus exumae... | ecosystem: Host-associated > Annelida > Digestive...
ACAGCAAATATAAATGTAAAAAACTGCAGTTTATACACACTGTTAACAGCGACGGATCTAAAACCGCAAAAATCATAAAAAGGCAATGTTAACCACACTAACATAGCCTGAATGTCAGATTTTTGCGGTTTTAGATCCGTCGCCGTTAACAGTGTATAAACTGCAGTTTTTTACATTTATACCAGTAGAGCACAGAACCATCAACTGACTTCGCTGGTAATGGCATGCTTAACGTTCTAGGTGGATTCTTATCAAAGTAATTTTTGCCATTTTACAGCTATGCGTCTGTCACCCTTACACTTGGTTGTAAACTGGCCAGTTTTTACCATTTATCAATAGATATCGCATGTGGCCCTTCACAATCAACTCACAGGTCACATAACTGGCAATAGTTTTCTCCTATAATCAAAACATCATAACACTTAAAGGAAACATCCAAACATAATACCTAAAATCTCATTGAGCTGTCCAATTGTGCTTCATGCTGCTGCAATAAATTATGAAGCAGAAAAAATGATCATAATTTTCAAGTAATGTTGAATGACCTCCATGGACAAAAAGGCACCCACGTACCATTGTGGCACAATCTCTGATTAGTTGTGTTCTTTCTGCCATTCAGATTGCTGACTAAAAGCTGACTCACTTTTCTTCAATCTCTCATCTGTTTATGTGTACATTTAAAAAGAAAGTGCAGATTAATGTTGGTCCCACACATGACACAAGTGACAGTATTCAGTGTACAATGTACATTATAAGTTCCACACCAAATATTTGTGTTGATTTTGTGCACTGTGTAAGAGGTAATATGTTGCAAGTAATATAAATTACCACCATAATAAAATCATGGTAAAGAGGCTTATTAGAAAAAAATCTAGAAAAATGACTGCTAATACAACTTTTTGAAGCAAAGGCTTTGCCTGAAATGGAATACCATAATAATAACCATAATGTGATGGTTTTCATTGTGAGTTGAAGTTTTCATTTACAACATCATGCAAACACTCGTCCCAATAATGTGCAGTATCAATTGACACTGCTTCTTTTTGCAGGTAAACAACTGACAGATTTTCAGCAAAAAGATAATGATAGATATGCTAAAGCCAAACACTCAAAAATAGTGTCGATCTAGAAGAAGCCAACACTCACATTGAAACCCATGCTGGCACCGTTTTATTGTGCCCCGAGACCTTGACATTTGACCCCAAAATACGCGGGTTTCCACGACTCTTGGTGGAATATTTGTGTATCATTTGGTGATCCTAGCTGCATCAGTTTTCTGAGATATCACGTGAAAAAACAGAAAGACAGACAAATGCTGGAGTAAATCCAACCCCTGCGACTGCCGTAGGCAACTAGGCGTGGGTAAAAGTGCAACAATCTGACCAATGGCAATCATCTTACATCGGCAGCTACACTCTTGCCTATTCAGGCAGTGAGACTTCATCAATACAGTATCAGGTCAACAACATTTCACTCAGACCAACCACCATTGTCAAACGATTTTCACAGCTTTGCAGCAATTGGCACTTAATACAAAGGCAATGCAAAGCAAAAGACAATTTAACCAATGTAACTTTGTGATCACTCAGTGACTATTAAGAAGCAGCCAATAATGGGTGATGAAACCAAAAATAACAATGAATGTTTTTCCATCTTTGGCACAATTTAGTATCTTGTCAGCTTGGAGGATGTACAGTTGTTGCAATAGTAGTATTATTCACCTGCCAACATCACATCATCAAAATACATGTTAAAAATGCTATTTCTACCTGTCTAAAAATGAACTTCTACACAAACAAATTATCATTCCAGAGAGTTGCATAACAGCTGCATATTTTACCACAAACGGCCAAAATGCAAAAATTCCATTAGTCAGATACTCCAAAATAGCACACTGGAAAAGACAAGAAGTTTGACACTCAAAGTACTAAAAAATCACAATAAAACCATTATGAAATTAACTATACACAGTAGTACGCTAAATTAAGCTCAAAACTGTGTTTACTGTGACTTTGCATAAAAGCAGAAAAAATTTACTTAAAATTCACTCAGTTTCTGTGTTTTTTGGTACTTCTGGTTCAAATGTTCCTATCACAGATGAAGGACTAGCAAATGTGCAAAAAGTGCATACCATTCTCAATGACATCGGCATTTGGTTCAACAGCAACTTCCTCCTCCTCATCAGCTTCATCTTCGTCTTCTTCACTTGACGACTCTTCTTCACTCTCATCGCTCTCAAACGTGTTGTTTGGAATATCGTACAGCCGCACAACAGCCTACATACGTAATGCAGCTTTACTCATAACCTTCAAGGCTTCCGCAACTGTTTGTTTCAAACTTTCACCAGAAGATAAATTATTGTTACATAATTCTGATGTACCAGCGACAGCGACACGTGAACGAATGAGTTGAACAAATGCTCTAATTCAAACCTTATTTCAGTACATCTGACTAAGGACTGGTTGCATCAAGCCCAGACAGCTTTAGCCACCAGTTAACTAAACTACTTTTGAACATTGCTATTGGTTGACGCATCACGTGAGATGTCATTAATATAACGACAATGACTTAGCTGATGTTTAAAGTTAAGTGACACTGAAGCAACTGTACTTTAATCTACATGCACGTACTTATCTCTAATTATCTATTTACTTACTCGCAAACTTTCACATGTAAGATCGTGTAAATATGCAGCAGCATCGTGTACCGCAATGCAGTAAATCACAAACTTTGGTCAGTGTACTTACTTATAGGCAAACTGTTACGTAAGCCTCATGGTGACTGACAATAAATTGATTAGCTAAACTTTCCCTGTACTCGAACATTTTTGCCGATGTTGAGCAACTGTCTGCATAGAACAGAATATATGTTGATTAGAAAGGGTCTTACTTTATTCGGATCTTTCATGATCAAGTATTTGCCCTCCTTCTGTTTCATACAGGTGTCGATGATGCAGCGCATGATGCCCCACGCATTGTCCATGTTGAGGTTAATCTGCTGTGCAAATTCGGCCGGCCGGAACTGTTGTGTGCCGAGGACTACGTGTTTAGCCGAGTCTTTGACGTGAACGCGTGAAACATAACTGCAGCACAGTCATGCACTGATAACATCACTAAAGAGCACAGATTTGCATGGTACTTTACAAATGATACTCATCTTTAACACATTCAGATATGAGTCTTCCTGATCATCAACATTTCTGCAGCTTTTCCATCATATTTCAGTTATCTTACCTCTACAAGCACTACCTCTTGACTCAGCACCATCTGAATACCCATTTTACACAGGACACACTACATCTAACAGTACTGCTCACTGTGCAACAGCCAGCACTTTCAATTCAACCATGAGTGCCCACTTTGTGTACTTCACAAAATGTTCATATTTTTGTTTATTATCATTACTATTGCTTATTGTTATTAAAGTTAAAAGTTAAAAACTAATTTATATAGCGCCATAAAGTCCGGAGATTCAAAGGCGCTCGACGGCGGATCTAGTCAGCGGGGCAGCCAGAAAAGGTGTGGTGAAATAAAAATGTTTTGAGGAGGTTTCTAAAAACAGTTAATGAAGGAGAGTTAGTGTAATGCCACCGACGCACACAACCTGTTTTTAACTGACCTTTTTGGAGTAACTCCAGGTTCAGCTGGGTTGCCCAAGAGAACCTTTGGGGAGTTATGGGAGGTTGTTGCAGGCTGAATGCTGCTCCTGTCACCCAACCAACAACATTAAAGCAATACGTATCTAAAGCATCAAAAATGGCATGAAATAACACACACCCAAACTTTATTATGTCAGAACTGGCTAACTGAGATGACGCAGTCCATTTGGCAATTTTGCAGCTGTTGTTTTTCAACTCTGTTGCCAGTACAGCACCGCGCTGAGTGTCCAACTTTGCCCGCCAATCCACTCCTCCACTGAACTAAAATAACACATCAATGCTAAAACAATTCCTTTCAAGCACTAACCAGTTACATCTAAGAGGCAGTCACTAAAACTCAAATATCAGGACAAGGAGTTTCTAAAAATCGGCAGTGCTACGACATTGCATTTAATTTTAACAGTCAACAACAAATACACTTCAGTTTTTTTGCTAAGCCAACCTCCCGTTCTGGAGTACTCCAGCCTGAAAGAGGTCCCCCAAAAGAAAAAATGGAGTAGGTTATTAGAGGCTGAATGCCTCTCCTGTGATCCAATAAACAGTATCAAAGAACTGAAGGGAACTTAAACCATCTACTCACAAGAAACAGTGAAAATCACCCAATGACTTCATAGTTTCTTCAGCCATCAACTCCTTCATGATGGCAACCATGTGCTGCATTCATACCTCCCAGAAACAAAAGATCAATATTATAACCGAACAAAACAATCCCGCAATAAAACCTTAACAGACTGAAAATGGACTTTGATGCCCCAGTGTCAACATGGATGCTTTACCACCACATAACTGAGCCTACTATGACCTTGACCTTTGACCTCATGAATCTGATCAGGTCATCAGTAGGTGCTAGAGAGAATATTCCCTGTCAGTTTTATCATAATTGTTCAAGCTATTCATAAGATATCGGGGCAACAATACAGGACCAGACAAATGGGGCATGCTATAAAAATACCCGACAAGCTGTTTACTCCTACAGAAGCTCTCCTTCATCCTACACGTCGCATGCACACATCGCACATACCTACCAATTCCCCTCGTCTCCCTGGGCTAGCGCATTGGACCAACAAGGTCAACTGCGCTGGGGTCCAGAGTAGGCTGGACCCCTGCCCGCAATAACGAACGAACGACCATAGTGTCATATTACTTTACAATGGGTCGCTACATTTTCCACGAAATATTGCCCTTTTCTCTCGGAGGATCGGGTCCCTATCTAACACTGGGTACCTAGGTCTCGCCCTAATCACTAAGCCAAATGGCATCTCGATCGGTTCAGCCTTTTTCCTATGGGTCCCAAATGTTATGCTGTATAATGCATTGTCAATGGGGAAGAAAACCCTCAAAATTGCCCTTTCCCCTGGGTGTGCGTCACGCCACCAGAGGAGGACCAAGCCACGGTGATAGGCAACATGCACGAAAAATTTGGTAAAGATCGGGCATGTGATTCGGGAGATATACTCACGAACAGACAGACAGACACTTAGACAGACACAAACACAGATGCGCTCATTACAATACTTCGCCACCGCTCCCATGGACAAAGTAACTACATTGTATACAACTAGTGGGTTACATTAAATTAACTGCCTTAACTTCAAACAATACTTCAAGGCTACTTTACACAAGTGTGATACATACACGTGAGTCCCATTCATTAAGTGCCTTGATGTTCATCAGCTGCAGTTCACCATTTGGACCATATGTGGCAGCATCATGCTCACAACGGCATATTAACTCAATGCCGTTGCCAAGATCCCACTTCCGGTACCTACACAAAATGCCTTATCCTCATCAAAAAACACCTACTGGATTATATACATAGCAGACAGACAACAGCAAAACTTCATACTCTTGATTGACTGAGTTAAGGTTTTACGTCCCACCCGACACAAAATACGTCATTCGAACACATTCTTCCCAGCCGATCTCTTGGCTTAATACTGAAAACTAAAACAAATACAACAAAAGCAAAACATGCATCAGTAACAAAATATACTACAACATAAGATAAACCAAAAAAACTAAAGCCAGGTTTGGTCGCCTTCTACGATGTCTGGCCTGGAAATGGAACAGGTCTATTCTGGAAGGAGCAGACAGATAAGTCAGGAAGTAAACAAGGAAGAAAGTATAAGCAAAAAAAGTATAAGTGAGAAGAGAATAAGGAAGGAAGTTAAGCGAGCAAACAAACAATTTATATAATGCCGAAATCAACAAATAAATCAGGGGCGCATTACCACCTGGGAGCCCGTACCGGGCCAAAACTTCACACATCCAGCATGACTCTGCCTGTACGAAGAGTTTGACAGTTTTCATAAAGAAAATATACTAATCTAAGTTCCAGATGCAGAAATACATAAAAATAACTATAAGAAGGTATTGGAAGTTTTTAAGCAATGAAAATCCATCCCTATCGATTAGTTTGTTGAAAAATATGACACTTTAAAGCCAAAAAAGTAACAAGATGTCCCCTGGTTCAGCCACCTGGCAAACTGGACGAAACACTTACACATTTGTGCTTGATACTGGCCCAATTACGAGAAAAAATTGCATCGTCCACAAAACTGGAAGTACATAACATATTGCACTGTCATCAGAGGTGGACCAAGCCACGACAACAGGTAACATGCACAGGAAATTTGGAGTGGACATGTCTTCTTGAGATATACTGGCAAACAAAACAAAAACATACCGATAAGCAACTGATGCAATGTCTCCTGGCTCTTCCTCCTGTGCAAATGGATTTGGTTCATCCATGTCATACCGATCATCGCCCTATGTACACAGTACAAACAACTGTATAAACAATCCTGTATTTTCCCTTCAATGCCCTGACACTGTTGGTCATCTGGCCTGTGAAAATGTAGCAGTAAATTATAAGCAAGACCAGATAATCTCTACAACAACCCAGATATGTCATACAAGCCACAGCTATTGACAGAATCTCACAACCGCATCAGACACTGGACTGTGACTCACAATCTTCAGAACTTGCTGAGAGAAGTTGTGGTTGACGAACGTTGCTTCAAGTGAGAGGTTCTTCGGTGAATTCAAGTTACTGCCTTCCTCCTGCGGTGGCTCAGTTGCCGTCTCACTCACAGTGAGAAGGTCTGTTTCACAATCACAGAAATGCGCAGCTCTAATAAGCAATAGTTCTACATCACTGAAAAGTGCCATAAAACAATGCTATAATACCCAGCTTACAGCAGTAGCACCAGCACAACAACTTGTTTTCAAAAAGAATACTCCTCAATCAGCAAGCTGAGTTTAGAATTCTGACTCATGATGTGAATTGGATGGTCATCAAGCCAAGTATTTGGGCCTCCTTACTGTCGGGCCGAAATGTACGCTGCTGCTTCATGGCACGAGTCACAGTGAATATGCAGATTGGATAGACAGACGGATGGACGCCCAACATTTATGTAACGCTTTCCGCTATATGAGGCAGTGTAACAAGCATGGGAGAAAGCTGCCACTGGTGTGTGGCATGCATTCGTAACATACTAATACTACACAGCATAACCAGAGTCTGTTGGCAGTCCTGTGTACACGATGTAACTTACAAACTGCAGTAGTATGATCACACAGTTATGCCTCGTGTTATTTGAAAGGTGACTAGAATATCTGACATGTGACTTAGTACATGTATAATTTATTGTCATCTGCCACACCATCGTGGCACGGACCTTGACAATTAATAACCAGTACGTGTAGATCCGCACTTACAATGCTAAAAACTGCAGTTTCAGTGCATGTTGGTTTTCACAGACAATTGTAGTTTCCATTTCACTTGATGACTATCAATGAATTACTGGTAACTAATATGTAGCTAACAGCTAGCTGAAAAATTCAAACATGTAATGTTACAACCATGTTTCTTATAAGGTTAAGGTGTACAAAGTCGACTAACCAAATTCTGACTCATCCCGCTTGTCAAAAAATAGCTTTTTGCCGACTTTCTGAACAATAATGTCCCATGAATAAACAGAACGTGTGGCACACATCAATGTACTCATGATTGCATCGGTGACAAAAACATTGCCTTGTGACTTTGCAAGCTGAAACATGCATGTGTTACAAATATTTCACACAACACATCAACATCAGCCTTCCTTTAAACTAAATTAACAAATAATCTGCATCAAAGCAGATTAAAGCACATTGAAAAACAACAAATAATGCCGTCAATAGCACTCAACTACGAGCAGTCGGTCCATCCTTAGCATCAGTAAATCTTTATCAATACAACTTAATTACATTACTCATTACTGTAAATAAACAATAAACTCATTTTAAGTCCATTATTCAGTACAACAGAATAAACGAGAGACAATTTAAATAAATTAGCCCCGTACGGGACTGGCGGTCGACTCCTACTTACTGCCAACTTCAAAGTCATGTGACACAAAAACTAGGACAAAAATCAAAAATCCGATCCCAATGAGCTTTAGGTATTGTGCCTAATTTAAGAATCCATGGTCATTTGCCAGCCCCATTATAAATGGGGGAAGAGATAGCCTATAAAAATGGCTGAATTTCTGACTTTCAATGGCTCATGACCTTGACCTTGGATTGGGTCATACTGCATACCGTCATGCATCACTCATCGACCTCTACCTACATACCAAATTTGACTGAAATCAAAGAAACCGTTTGTGGATGGACGGACGTACCGATGGATGGACGTACGGATGGACAGACATTTGAGACCCACTTTGTTAAGTCGACTCAGAGAAGCTGACCTAAAAATCCAGTCCTGAAGCATGTGCATGCCATTTCAGTGTGCAAACTGAAGACAAATTTTTCACCTGCAGTGACTGTCACGTATGGCATTACCTGTCGTATGACTGGATCATCTGTAGTCGTCACTTTGTGAAAAATGCGGCTGATTCGTTGCAATCGTTTCTCATTCTTTGTCGTCACTCTATCGTATTGCTTGTCATAAAATTCCAGCGACCCACACTTCATTCTAACAATTAACAAGGCACAATTTTCATTAGCAAGTACAAGTAAAACACAAACCTCAAACATCACTAAAATAACATGCACAACCTACATAAAATCTGCAGAGATGGCAAGCTCTATTGCACAACTGCTCATCATCATTTGATATCTGGAGTAAATCAATTAAACTAGCATACCGACCAGCAGGCCAGACAGTTATTTGCATTGGTGGATATAGAGACACATCTTCTTTGGCAACCTACATCTGAGACTGTAACTAGTAGGGCTGTACCGAATATTCTACTGGTATTTTCTTCAGACAGAATAACATCATTAAAGTCGAACATCTGAAGTTCAACTAAAGCAACAGCGCTTTGCCATCACAGTGAATGTACAGGACTATCAGTACTATAAGCAGTCACCTCAGCAACACCAAGTGCCATGTCGGGCACAAGATGCCGCATGATGTTACGTGCACTAACAGTCCCGCTTAATGGTGCAAACGTATGCCCGCCATAACTCCTCCAATGTGTCAAGCTGAGTTGATGTCTGCAACTGAGCAGTGGACCATAATGTGATGTACCAACTCTCTGCCCGTTTGTATCCGTCTACAGACAGCCTCTTGATCTAGCCATTGCAGTCTCAGTCTGTCTGTACTCTGGCTCGCTGCATCACGTCTGCCCAGACCATCAGCTCTACTCACCTGGTGGTACGATAACATGGCCAGATTTCCACTGTTCAGCATTTCAGACATTACACCAATTGTTTTTATTTGGCCGACTAGTAATTTCCCCCTATTTGGTAGTCGGCGTCGTCGTTAGCGCGTAGTCATCGAGGACCGTTGCGTCGCTCCATGATGACCGCGTCTGACAGCGTCTCTCCACACATCGGCTGGGGGGCGTTGGCTGTCATCACGGATTTGGTCCAGCCATCGTTTCGGAGGACGACCGGGACGACGCTTCCACGAACGATCTGGGGGTCGACCAAGAGACAAGTCGACCTGGCAACTTAGGGCCTGATGTACTGGGACATTGCTCGGCATCCTGGCGATGTGACCGAAAATGGCATTGCGGCGTCTGACGATGTGGTCGATCACTGGGGGGAGACCGGTCTGGATTGTGACTTCAGCGTTACGGACATGGTCCTGCCATCTGATGCCAAGTATCTATTTTGTACAGCCCACATAACCAGCAATTTGCCAAAACAAGTCTAATTCCAGCAACAAATAATGATAATATGCTGCAGGTGACTAAGAAAGAACTTTAGAGTTCACTTTGCAACATTCAGCAACTGTGTAATAATTAACTTCAAAAATTACGTAGTGCATTTTGATAGACAACATTCCCCAAAATTCAGTGTTAACTATTACAATTATTAGCATAAAACTTGTTTTGTTTCAACCACCTAAATCTAAAACATTCAGATATCAATGAGCAGTTCTTTACTTACAATGTAACTTGCAAAACCAATGAGTTATTTTGCATGCCACAAACATGAACTTGCAGAAAGTTTTAAACCCAAGACAAGAGACTTTTATTGGTTAACTGCCAATGCAGAACAGTGGCAGTAGTGACTAGTGTCAAAAATTCCAATGATTAAAATGGAAAATTACCAACTATTTAAAAACTGATGGCACGACATAATTAACAGTTACTCAGTACACCTTAAATAACACGTTTTTGCTTGTATACTTACAAGTCAACTGGTTCGCCAACAGATGGCAGTGAGAGTTTGGACAGTCTTGGATAATCCATCTCTTCGACAACCATCCACGTTTCTTTCACTTGTACTGATGCATCGCGGTGCTTCAGAGGTACCTAAGGCAACAACAACAAGCAGGAATGTGTGTTCAGTGACGACACTGATGCCTTCGCTGCCTCAATGGCCTGCTGTGACCTTGACCTTTGACCTTCAGAATCTAATCAGGTCATCAGTAGGGGCTAGTGAATATTCCCTGGCAGTTTTATCAAAATCGTAGCAATATCTGTCCAGAGAAACAAATGCGGCAGACGGAGAGCACAAAAACATAATGCCTACGCCGACACTGTCGGATGGCAAATGCATAACAACACTAAAAACCACACACCACTGCTCAATTTCTGCACTCAACCATCAAAGGATATGAATATACGGCTATGGGCAGTAGGTGTAGTGAAAGATGACACAGGACCACCTAGAAGGGGTGGCATTTTAACTACGTAATTTTTTTCAGTGCTTTAATTACTGTGCAGCCACAATTAGGCCTATGCTGGTATTCTTGCTACTGCTGTAAAATGATACTTCAGCTAATGAGGGATGGGGCAGCCAAGTGGTCCGACACTATCTGTTGAAAACCAGGCACTGCCGCTGTGTACAGAATGGCAATAGTACATTCTTGCACTGACACCAACCTTCTTCTGCTGCTCTTGTTGCTTGCCGAACTGTTTCTGCCATTTCCGCAACTGCCGCTGTCTATCTCTAAATAAACAAAATGAAACATTGATACAACAAAACCAGTAACAAGAAACTTTAAATTTAATTATTCACGTTTGCTTCATTTACCAATTCTGATGTAAACTCAAGCTCTGTAATGTTTGCAGAAATCTTCCAGTGCTGACAAGGGGCTGCTACTGATGTCAAAAGAAAACTGCCACCTCCTTCATCCCAAAGCTGGGTCCCAAAACTGGTTGGTAGGTGACATGGTTTCTGGCTAAGCACTTAAGTGTAGAAACTACTGCACTTGAGAAAAGAACAGAAACAAAGCACTCTCGTCACCCAGAATATGCCTCAACAGGCAAACATTGGCTAAGGGTAGCCCTGTCCTTGGTGTCTGTATATCACCCACTCTGTCTTCTAACAAGTTTTCACAACACTGACAAGTGCACCTTCGGTCTCTTCTGTGCCCACAAATTGCTAATGACGAAGTCACACCTTGCATTGAATGACGATGCACCTGATGCGAGATGCTATCAATACTGACAGTCAATAGAGTGAGGAGTCAACAACCTGACACAAATACTACATAGTGCAGGTTAAAATTTGAAATCACATTTTAAAACAAAGTAATAAAATTCGATATATATATTTAACATCCATACTGTTGTTACAGTACTGAAACCGAAACCTAGGTTTTTCAAAAAACCGCCAGTTGTTGAAACCTAGGTTTTTGGCGCCTTAACTGGCGGTTTTCAGGGACCACAGACGGGGCGGGTGCGACCGTGTCTGGGGCAGCACCGATGTAGCTCTCAACGTCACATCGAGCCCATCGCACTGCCGGTCACCTTGAACACCAGCTCTCCTACGCATGATGGAGTCACAATGTACGTCAACGAGCGAGTTCTGCTGGATGCGCCTGATTAACGGCACTAAAGAACTGCACCGACTGGGGACAAGGAGACACCACAGGGGCCACGAAAGTTGGTATAACATTTACAGAAAACCTGCGGATACACATATCTGACCGTGTTCCTTCACGTCCGCCCTGTCCCCATCCCCTCCGCAGAGCATCGTCGCTGACTGCACGCCGTATACTGTGGGAAACGTGTGAAGACTGTATTGCCCAATAATGACTGCAGTTCCTTCATGCTGTCATGCAGACAATGCCACTGAACTGAGCCGTCCCACCACCCAACGTCAATGACGTGCGTAGGCCTACATCGTCAAGGCGTGCATATGCCGATGACAATGCCTAGCAATGCTAGAACGTCTACGATGTTATCAGCAGTATTATGACTAATATCTTCGCCAGGAGGCCGAAACATCGCGATGGAGATGTAGATGCCGATTATCACCACAGGACTAGCGTGGCTGCGGGCCTCGTAACTTGCTTAATTTATAGTATTCTTATAATCCACTTCTGGCATCGGGAAGTGAAAGTGGAGAATGCAGGCCTCTTATCGTCCACCGGACGACCACCCATGCCGCCAACCCCCACGTGGCTCCAGCGCCCAGGCAGCTGGTGCAAATCTGACTGAAATGTTCCAGGGCGCTGAGTATTTCTTGCTTGGCAGCGGCGACATTCTTGCTACGTCCAGTGATGTTAAACACGGGAGGTTTGACACTTTTATCAAGCAAATCTAAACCAAAAGCGCGTTTTTTTGTCTTAAAACCTACCTAAACCAACTGAGAATGAAAATTTTGAAACCGTAACAACCCTAAACATCCCTACCAAAAACACGCGGTAGTGCATTACCGGCACGATTCACAAAGATTAAAGTTCACATCTTAGTGGCTTTAAACATCAAACCAACCTTTCTCTGCTCTTCTGTGTTTTCGACAGCACCTGCATACTGGCCTGAGCCTGCTGTCTCTTCTCTCGTTCTTTCCGCAACCTGTTCTGAATTCAAAAACACCCACTTCTGTCAACTCACCATTCAGCACAGAATATGACACCATACCAGCTAAATTACACGTTCTGTTAACAATGTAAATTTTTCAAAAATATTACGTTTGTAACTTCAACTGATCACTATTTTACTTAACACTGTTAACGCAACTGGAGCTTTACACTGCATGAGAGCATAACGGGAGTGGATAAATAAGAATTTACTGATCTGACTGCTGCTATTTTGTGCCCATTTACTATCACGAAATTAACCTAGAAACATGGTGACATTTACCATAAACAGCTAAATTCCGCTTTATTCGCCACAAATCACCAAAATTGTGCACTAACCGAGCAGCAGGTACTAAACCGCCTACATCACATACAGTGGCTTCACACATCCACAACAGCACCTGTGCATAGGCAGCAGCAGAAACTCAAAGTGAAGTGCATCAGTTGTACACACTGTGGTTCGTGCAGTAGTGCATGATGATTCTGCAGAAGTAGATCAGAAGCAGCTGGAAAGCAAAGCTAGTGGTTCTCTAAACTTGCCATTTGTGTGTGAGAAGTGGGTCATCTTGTCAGACGTCAAGTGCTGTGACCTTGTCAGCTATAATGTCAATTCCAATTAGTGTCTTCACTACCCACGTCTGTCAGGAGACTATCGCCACCACCAACATGCAGCACCACCATTGAGACATTCGATGCCACCATCTTCACTGATGCTGCTGACTTATCCACGTGATTAGACCCACTCAAGTTGTAACCATCAATTCCGCATCTTTTCCCAGATCACAGGAAACAACGCCCATTAACAGGCCTAACAAACTGTACGAGTTTCAAAAATATTAAATCTGTTAAATATAAGCTGAAAATTGCACATTTTTGCCTCATAAACTCCCAGCACAAAGCATGCATTCATATACAGACATAATATATCAATAAGAAAATAAATGCAGAATAAATACCTGGTTGAACCGCACTCGTCCTCTCTGATAAATCGGTTTCTGCAGTCGAGATGTATCTACCAACTGGAACGAACTCTCATCTTCATCATGATAGTATGAATACGGATTGGCAACACCACCAAAATGGGAGGAATACTTATCTATTCAAACCAAAACCGACTCATTAATAATAATAAAACAACAAACAAAACAAAACAGTGTAATGCAAAAGCAAAGCATGCCATTTGAAGCAGTAACAGCTGTAAGACTGCCAAGTGAACTGCAACGACTCAGCTAGATGGTTCTGACATTGTATTTTTTGTTTGGGTGTGTGCCATTTAAAAAAAAAATATTACGTAATGCTCTGTGGCATATAATAGCAATAATAATACGAAAATGTCCGAACAATCTTGTACTTCACTGGCTGGGAGAGCAGCCCGTGGACTATCCGAGGCAGGCTGTATATTAATAGATAATTAGCTACATTGGACATTACTGGTCAAAATCATTTTCATCAATGGCTCCAACAGACCTACTTTGTACTTAATCATTGCTGTATATCATTTTTACCATGTGATGCAATGCTAGTGTGGTATATGCTGTTGTCTGTACATCCATCTATCAGTCTGTCTGTCAATCTGTAACATGCTGGTATTGTATCAAAATGGCTAAATGTAGAATATTGTGAAAATAACGTACTCATGTATCTTCTATCTTGATACACTGAGCCGGTCCAATCTGACACCTACAACACAGCATACCAGTAGTAATTCATTTGTACATAAAATATTTTCAAACATAAACTGCATAGGCTGTTGTTATGTACACGAAGGCGTGTACAAAATCTGCCAATTTTCTAGGTACATGAAGTCAGTTCTGGTCGCTGATTGGCTGTCGTGTACATAGTCAATGGACAGCAGTGTACACGACAGTGTGCTATATTTCATTCACCAGATGGCGATACATAGTGCAACCAAATTATTACCCCTAAAAGCTGACCCTAACCGTAACACTAACCCTAACTGACACAGTAACCGTAATATTTTTAAGCGCACTTCGTTGACACCCATAAGAAGGTTTTACCGCATTTATGAATGGAATTTTTCGCAAAGGTGTGTAGCAGGGTTCGTGGGTGAGGCAATTTTTTACACTACCCAGCTAGTGCACTACCCGTTTGCTGATGTAGCTGTACTCAGCTCAGAAAACACCAGCGACAAGAAGTCGATAGTTCATACTTTATCATTAAGAGGTTTTTGTGGGGTATAAGAAAAAGGGCTAGGTCTTTTGGGAGCATAGCAGAAAGAAAGAAACAATAAAGTACATATAAAGATGACTGTCAGTTGCTGATTGGCTGTCGTGTACATAGTCAATAGGCAGCAAAGTGTACACGACTTCGGGTACAGACATTACCAACTGCATAATACTAATGAAGTCACACACTCATAAAATTAAGAACTCTGTTTTGCCTTCACAAAGACGAAGAAAGTTCAGATTCACGGTTGGCCATTTGGCAATGGTTGAGTGGCAACTGGACAACTGGTGGATGTGCCAACTCATGGACTGTCCACTGACGGATGCCAACACTAATAGCAGCTGTAAATGTTTAAAATAACTAACGGCTTTTATAGGCTTTGGTTTTCGAGTAGGCCAACATATTTGCATTTCGATATTCACTTGCTTGCATCGTTTCAAAATACCTACAAAAGCAAACAACTACTGGCAGATGCGGCATGCACGAGATGACCAGTCTGTGAGTCCGCAAGTTTGCAATCCACAAGTTAGCATATCAACGACTTGTCCAGTAACCGATTAATCTCACTGACCTATAATTTAACCTTCAAACTTGATGTACATAATGCTGAGGTGCAACGGCATGGCAAATGTCTAAGTCAGAACTTTAGTTCAAGTTATTGTTCGGACACACACACACACAGACACGCACAGCGGACTGCGCCACTAAAGAGGTTGGTAAAATTTGTAAAAACGTCAGGAACAGTCTACTCAACCTACATTCTATCAGGTCTACCTTTCCAAGACGATCGCCTTTGGAAAAGGGGGCATATGGTAAATCCTTAAACTGCTCCGGAGGATCGTTTGGTCCCCATCCATTCGGATTGTCTTGAATCTGTGGCGGAATAAAACTAGCCATTCACGGGATAACGTATTTCTAACACTGCAAAACTTTATCACAATACTTTTTTCACTTTTAACGCTTAACCATGCCTTCCGTCCACCAAATGTCAACAATGGCGGGTACACACATGAGCATAAATAAGTAAATAAATTGCGTTAGCAGCAGCCCACAGAACACAACCAAAGATGATTTGACACAAGACAAGACAAGACAAGACAACGTGGAAGTCGCAGACGCAGGCACAACAGTGCCTCTATGTCCGGATCTCAATTATCCATTTCAAAAATACAATATAAACTATTATCTAATGAGATTTCTGAACGATTTCCGGTTCCGGTCAGGCTGGCTTTCCAATCAAA
>Ga0209780_1001245_pt1 | contig 16337 bp, 8 predicted proteins | sample WorMetexBAHAMAS2_FD_187384 | JGI IMG/M metagenome (GOLD analysis project Ga0209780, IMG submission 187384) | Marine gutless worms symbiont microbial communities from Max Planck institute for Marine Microbiology, Germany - Inanidrilus exumae... | ecosystem: Host-associated > Annelida > Digestive...
CACATAGCGAGCGTCAAATTCGACACGACGAAGGCGTCCAGAGGTGTCACGCCCCTTGTGGGGGCCAGTTTCTCCTGCCCCCTCTCCCCGCTAACAAACAGTGAAAGGTTTCATCAAGTTGACAGCCACATATTAACTAGTTACTTTTAACAATGAAACCAAATGCTAAAATGGGAATAAAACACGCTACTCAACAAGTGGAAAAATTAGCCCGACTCTTCGTAACTGACGTTTGTGCCAAGTTCAAAGTCACGTGACACAAAAACTAGGCCGAGTATCAAAAATCCGACCCAAACAAATTTATATACTGTGCCCTGGTTTAAGAATCTGTGGTCAGTTGCCAGCTCCCATTGTAAATGGCGGAGGAGATAGCTTTTAAAAACGGCCAGATTTCCAACTTTGAAGGGGTCGTGACCTTGACCTTGGATCGGGTCATACTGTATACCGTCGTGCATCACTCGTCGACCTCTCATCCACATAATAAAAATGCTTAAAACTGTTTAATGATGGCACACGGCACCAGAATATGTAACTTCAACCCAGATATGCTTTTATTTCAGCAACTAGCAAACCGTGTTCTCACATATGAAACATGCAGTCACATATAACCAAACTATGAAATTTTGACAACAATACTTAACTGCACATACCAAATGTGAATGCTAACTCTTGAATTACTGTCACTATCAAACACTAAGCTAACACAAGTCAATTAACGTGTTAGTTCCATTCAAACAATTATTGTCAACATTGCTAATCCAGGAGTGTCTAGTCAACTATTGCAAACTTGAGTTTCTGCACCAAAAAGGTGGTATTTTGTAAATACGCACAGCAGTATTTGGTTCATGCACATTCGAAATTTTAACTACTCATAAAATTAACATGCAATGCACATACCAATGTATTCTTACTGCAACCAATTTCTCACCTCACATGACTATTGAGGCAACAGTGCCGCATTAAGGGGGGTGGGGTGCTGCAGCACCCGGGCCCGCAGTTTTGGGGGCTTGCAATTGGTGGGAGTGGTAACCTGGTTATAGGTCTGTAAGGGGCCCGCATTTGGCACAGCACCCGGGCCCGCACTAGCCTTAATGCGGCCCTGTGAGGCAAGCTGTTACTGAATGGTTGTGACTTGACAACTTAACACATTTATAGTATTCATCCTAAAGTGCTTTATCTATAACATTCACAATCACAGTATACTGGTCACCCACTCGGTCATTCCAACCCAAAATGACCAATATAAAGAATTACGCTAGCAGTCACCACTTTGAACCTGTGCCTAGTAAACTGCCTACTACATAATTTTGAAATAGTTAAGTCCAATAGAAGCGTACAAAAACTAGAGGCAAATATTCAAACAGTATCCATGATGAAGAAGTAAAATTCAGCTTACAAATTCAAAGGTTTCAACTGACAAGGACATAATAGGATCATATCAAGCACAAGGAATGCGGACATCATGCACTGAGTACTGAGTTTTTATCATTTAAACTGACAGCAACATTATACTTGATAATTTTTAGGGACCACCAGCTAACCAGAAATAGGGTCAGTAAAACACCTCGGTGTTTGTGCACAGAATAGCCATTACTACAACAGCAACTCAGCAACTTACAGCTAACAACTATACAGTCTTGGAACCATCTTGTGCCTGGTAGTTAAGCACAGTTATAATTATGGTTGGTTGGTTGGAGTTTAACAGCGCTTTCAACACAATTCAGGTCATATCGCACATTTAAGGTAGAACTACATTATAAACATTAAAATTTAATAGGTATTAATGCTCGAGTAAAATAACCGAAAAAAGAAAAATATAACAATAATAGTAGATTTAGATTGAATAAGCATATTAAGCACAGTTACACACATCCTTTCGTATGTATTCCAATCATTAATATCTAAACACGCCTCTGCTTTCAACACATCAAATATTCTGTGATGTGACATGCCAGTAACACAACAGGGTCATACTCTCACATAACAGCATTGTTTACTCTCATAATGATCATATCAACTCCACTATATGCCAGTTACTCATAGCACTTGAATACTGCACAAAGCTCCTGCCACAAGCAATCTTCAAGCAGTAGCTTAAAAGCAAAAGTATCCAAAACTCCTACACATAACAAGACTCCTCAAACCTTTTCAATACTTCTTTCCGACAGACTTATAATGCTGTACCCCAAAAAGACTTAAGTTTTTTTGGTTTGCAAGCAGGATAATGCTGTACAAATGGCTGTCTGATTCACAATTTTAATCCTTTCATTTGTCAAACTGCTTAATTCTGAAGAACTTTAAGTAAGTGCTCACATGGGCAGTTGAATTATCACTTGACAAAATGCTGTAATGCTGTATAAGCTATTAAGTCTTTTGCTTACTACATTTTTGGACTTTGGAAACTTGCTACTGACAATCCTACTGTCAACATCACAAAAGTGATAGTCAGCCATTTGTATACTGTAATTATCACTTTGAATTTTCACTCTACAGCTAACACATGGTAGAAAGAATTTTAAGAATCAACCCAGATACACAACAAGGCAATCATAGATATCAGACATCGCCCGCGGTGTGCAATCACACCGCCCACTTCTCGGCCGATACTAACCACAATACTTGCACACCAGTTACGTGGGTTTGCAAAGCTATGAATGCATCCTTTGTTATACCATGCTTCAGGTAACCACAGATGCCACTGCAAACCTTTCAACACGAATTTCTCAACTTTGGTATATCTGCAGATAGACCACTATAATTGTCAGCGGCTCAAATCTCCTTAACTCTACATACTTCCTTAACCTAAGTCCCATTTACGCTAAATTAACTTTGCTTTCCTAAGTCCATGCATCAAAGTCACTGGTATATCAGTTTCTCTGCCAACATTCACCATTACCATAATAACAACAGCTACGGCGATGTGCGTTTTGGTAATTCTTCCCATTAATCGTCAAATTTCTCTGTTCCTCTTTTACTTCAGTTTGCTTGTAATTTCGAAATAGTTAAGTCAAACTTATGCCCTTTCAACAATAGGAAACTAAATTCTGTCCAACTTAACCGTACATTTGGTAAATAAGTAAATTTAAACGAAATCGGTCCTTCGTAGCGTAGCGTAGCATACCAAACCGGAAGTATATAACGTATCACAACAACGCCGGAGGAGGACTGAGCCACTACCACAGGCAACATGCACCAAAAATTTGGTAAAGATCGCGCATGTGCTGTGGTTTCTGAGACATCCAAGCAGACAGACAGACAGACACACACACACAGACGTACTCATAACAATACTTTCCAACCGCTCCCATGGGCGAAGTAATAATTTTAACCAAACTGTTGGCGGCTGATGTAAATAGCAGTAAAGTACTGCAATGTCTACCATATCTAAAAAAATAACAGACTATCATAACTTATCAAATGATAAGCAATGCGACTTAGTTTAGATGACATGTATTTGTAGAGCAATACAGTATTGTCAGCACTGCAGACTGTCAAATACAATCACCAAATAAATGGTCCGGAATTCTACCTTAACAATTAGATGTTTCGTAACATATGTCAGCACCTACCAGTCTGATGTGCAATACAAACAAAATGTCAGTGCAGCTACAACTTTAGGTCTCAGGACTCAGGCTGGGGCTACTGTCAAATATGTTAAGATACAGGACTCCCCTTCCTACTGGTAGCAACAAAGATTTGGGATTTTTCTTTCTCAAAATATACCATTCAGTTTTAAAGATACAAATGCCACATAAGCTCAAAATCCACTGCTGGCTTAATTTTGTTTGGGGGCTACAGTTTTACACTGGGCTTCACGCCTCTCTGTCACTGTGTACTCAGAATGCGCAGCACGTGTTATAAGTTGTCGACAAACTGAACGAGGATATCTGTTGGCTTCAGCGTATCATCTCTCTGAGGTGCATCCTTGACACACTGTACAGACTTAGATGCAGATTTGCCGACAGCTGACGGGGAAGCAGTCCTGAGAGATGGTGGTCCTAGTCCACAGTTTGTCGACTTCAGTATCGTGGACGGCTGATTGACCACATTGCGGCGCGGAAGGTTAATAATATCCATCAGCTGTTGGTAGCCAGCCTTGGGCACGTGACGACCGTGCGCACGGCCTAACCTAGGATTGTGACTCGGGAAATGTATCCACTTTGACAGCGGACTGACCGATGTAGCACAAGTACCAGTGACTGCTGGATAACTTCGAACAACTGCAGCGGAGTCCCACAAACTGGCTTCCTTTAGCTGAATCCACAAATCAATCTCAAAATATACCTAAACATTCACTGCAAATGTACGTTTATAATTAAATGAGAATTTTGACACCCATTCCATTAGGAGTCTGGCCGTGGACTAAGAAAGTGCGAGGCCACACAACTGGTTACAGTTAATGTTTTGTGTTCCCATCATTGAATAAATTTAACATTCATGGTTGGGGTGACAGGACGGACATCCCGCCCGCAAAAACTCCATTCCACTAATCCCGAGAGATTCTCTTCTGGAACAAGTGCAGGAGGACCCCATGTGGAAATAGCTGAACCAAGTTCACCTGAAAAAAACGGCTGTTAAATGGAGGTTAGTAGTAGTCATAAATGGTGCAACGGGTAGACCATTGGACTTGCAATCAACAGGTCATGGGTTCAAATCCTACTCCGTGCAAAAGCTGCGTAACAGCCTTGGACAAGTTGTTCACACGTATGTTTCTCTGGTACCGGCCAAGGGGCGGTGATGCTCTGCGGCTGGGAAGGTAACCGCAGGCCTGGCAGAAAGTAATGGCAGCCTACCACTGGGTGGATGACTTATAGTCACCTGCGGGCTGACTGCCTGTACACCGGGATCACTTTAAATGTTCAAGACTTGAACATTTACCTAAATTAGTTGCCAGATCAACTCACACATCCCTTATGATATAAGCATTTCTACAACTGCTGGAAACATACAGTGTCAATGCAATGCAAAAAAGAGTTCAGACAACAAGAAATAGCACTGTACTGCTTGTATGTTACATCTTTGCACTTATGCACAACCCATATGATGCTCTTGTAACATCACTTGCTCAACTAACTTAGTATGATTTAAATGCTGAATTTGTACCCAATAAAAATGACACCACTAACACAACCACATGCACACTATGCATCTGGTATCAGGCACATGGAAACAGTTTGCTTTTATAGCAGTCACAACGTGTAGGAGGTAACCACAAACACAACTAGAAACCAAAAGCAAACACCCTGAGACGCTGCAGAACCCGCAGGATCACCACAACTCCCAATTTTAATTGTCGGGTTCCCATAACACTTCACTGATCAGCAGGAAATTTAAACGTCGGTGAACCTACGGTGTACTTTTCCCTGCTAAACTTCATCTTGCAGGACGAAAACAGCCTACCCTTGTGATTTCGACCAAATTTGAAACTTAGGGCGCTCCCATACCACCCCCCCCTTGCCAGTCAGGGCCAAATATGTAAACCCTGAGCTATGTTCTTCAACACCAAATATGAACTTGACGAGTGTACACTGTCATCCCTGTTGTGCAAAAATAACGTAATTTACCCAAAATAAAATTATGGGGGCTCCTGTGCCCATGTCTCTTTCAATGATCAGGGCCATGTGGCATGTGATAGTTGACCTATGATGTATTCTACAGTGCCAAATTTTACCTAGATTGGCATATATATTCGTCCACATGATTTTGACTAAATTTTGAGCTTCTGGGGCTTCGGTACCCATCCCCCTTTGCTGATCAGGGCCCGATATGGCATGCCAGAGTAGACCCATGGCATATGCTTCAATGCGAAATTCCATCTGCATCTGTTTAATGTGTCACCCTTGGCGGGCAAAAAACCCAAATTCGACTGCGGTGGTGCCATCTGGCAGCAAAAAGACAAAGTTAAACATGGCAGCATAACTACAAGCCTTTCCCTATAAAATGGCATCAAAGTCGTTTGTAAGTTCAAACAGTTTAATGCCGATCTTGCATTGACAACTTCACCATTCAAGTGTGACAGAAAAAACAAATGAACAATAATCAACCATCAAACTTTTTCGCCTCCCACCCGGCTGCATGCAGTCCAAGCCCCATCATATTTGGCATAGTGATAGGTCTGTGCCATTTTTTGCACATCTAAAACTTCGTAACTTCGGAACCCCTTGACCGAATCCCACCAAATTTAAAACATTAATGGGCCATAGAACAGCCCACAAACCCTAAAATTCCGTAAGAATCACTAGAGAAATATGCCCCTTTGGGTCATTTATATTCCCTAAATTTACTTTAGTAAAATTTACCAAACCCCACCCTTGCACCAATGGAGGTGAAATTTGGCATGGAGGACTCCATGCCGAATGTCACCCCCATTGCTGCAACGTTTCGCCCCTGCTTGACGTAAAAGTTCAGAATTGTCCTGAGTAATCTAAATACCAGCATTTGCCCTGCAGGCATCCTACCAGTTATTAAATCATTTGTACGTAAAGATGAAATTCAAAATAAAATTATTCACCTTGTCCTGCAAGGCAGTCAGCTGCTGCCTGCTGCAGTGGCACAGGAGCTGTAGCAAGTTCTGCTTCGACATCGACGGATTCAGTTTCTTTAACACTCGTAGACAACCTACGACAATTTGGTGACGGGCTGAAGACTCTGTTGTTTGTAGTGCTTCATCAGTGGCTGACTGGTTTGCAAGACATTTGCTCTTGTCGACGACAGAAGCAGTCACTGTCGGCACTGAGGAGCTGCTCAACTGGATGACGCCAGCGGAACTGTCGCTCATTACATCACTAGTCACCTGTGACACAGGGTATCTCAACGTTTTCCGGTCAGCTGTTGCTGATGTCAAAGTTTCAGTAACATCAGAAACGGCAGTGCAGTTGTTATGAAGCAAGGCATCTGTGTTGGCCGTTGTACGTTCATGATCTAGAGTTACATTTGTAGAATTCGACGCAGCTGCTGAACCATCTTCAAAAATGGTCAGCTGTACCCTATCGCCACCTTTACCAGCACACTGTTGGCCCGTCTCACTATCACCGGGATGGATCTCAACCCTGTCGTTTGCCTGTATGAAGTCTTTCTTGCCCACGACTGTGCCAGTCATAAGCGCACGTCGGCGGTCATCCATCTGATGCTGCTGGTGTCGCTGAAGTGTCTGCCGCCGCTCGATGTGCCTGCGCAACTCTGCACAGAACGGTACATGACAAATGGATGAGTCCACAGTGCAGGCTCGTGCGTGTGTGACACACAGTGCCATCAGCTGCTGACAGACCGTGCAGCTGGTGCGCAGCGTACATGCTCGTGCATGGTACAGCACGTCCATCATTTTCTTGCACTCCGGCTGACGAGGGCACTTCACGCCCAGCGTGCAGGCAGCAGCATGTGCCACTGTCTCGATGCAACGCTGGATAACATCGCTTGTCGAAGCACCAGACTTGGTCGTCGCACGACTTTCAGTGTCAACACTGTACTTTATCATTTCATGCTCATGACCATACTTCTCATAGCAGTGTGGGCATAGGTCAACGTTCTGAAAACAAACAGAATACACACCAACAAACACTCGGGTTTTTGTTTAATCAGGTTTTGGGCATAAGTTTTAGGCCAAACGTCTTTCCTATCACCCAACCACAGTATCAATGCACCAAACTAACTTACCTGCATCAATATTTACAGCTACTTGCCAGCCATCTTCCACCTTTGCATGCTTTCCCTATAATGGCACCTGGCCCAAAAAACCTACCTAATTATCGCCAAAACGTTTAGTAATTAGGTAGGTAAAATTTCATCGGTGAATTAAATAATGCTCACATCACTAGATGAGTGCTTTTACAACAACTGTTTTGAGCGGCTGAATCATGCATGGCAACTTGCTACGCTCAGTTCTTGAGCATAACATGGCAATTTATAGAATTCAACAAGGTAGTTTCACAACATATTAAAAGTGTGGTGGGATATTTAATAACCACTTCATTGCAAATTTACTGATGTAAGAATTGTAAAAATTGGTTAAAATTCGACGGAGCTACTGCCGCTAGTTGGATGTTTTCTGTTTAGAAGACAATGTTTGTTAGTTAGTTGGAGTATTTTCAGCACAAATATGGCTATATTAGAGACAAAAGGTCAGGGATGGAGCTATCCCTAACCAGTGAAAGAAGGCCAGCGATATATCAACCTCAACCCTGGCCGCCGTTTTGTTCAGCAGCCACCCAAAAAGGGAAAGGGATCGAGCGACTCATTTAAATTATTACGCTAGTGCTTACAACAGGGGAGAAAACTATCACACCACAAGACAGAAATAGATCAAATACGACATTGCTTGGCATTGTTCTGAGTATGTGACAGTGGCGGTGCTTGTTAACGGGATTAATACCTCGCATGTTGTGCACGTGTATGAGAGCATTGTCTTGACACGGCATCGCCAACAGCAGCGTATCATTCTGTCGACACTGTTCACCTGCTCCACGTGCAGCTCATGGCACATCACCATTGACGTGTACGTGGCACGTCGCAGCGTCGAGAACTCCAAACGATGCTCACGACAGAACACTAGCAGAGCCACGCGGCCGTCCGCCAGCTCTCCGCCGAACTGTGGATCCGGGTCTAGTGTAGGAGGCAGGCTGGCTGCCGTCGTCCCACAGCTATACAGATGAACTATGAAAAACATCTGCAATGCAAACAGTCAACCAGTTCCATACTAGAAAATGGACTTCAACTCCCTACCATCAATGTGGATGCTTTTACCATCACATACTTGAACCAAGGTGTGACCTTGACCTCTGACCTCCAGGTCAGGTCATCATTTGAGGCTAGAGAATATGCCTTGTCAGTTTTATCAAAACTGTTCAAACCATCCATGAGACATCACAGTAATAATATCCGACTGGATAAACTCGACAGCCTAAAATGCCTCTGCTGACTGTCGGGCAGCGACGGCATAAAAACACAATAACTTATGTTTTCATTTTCCATTTAAATAAGCCTCCTTTCTGGAGCTACTCCACACTGGAAGGTACCCAAAAATAGAACTGCTATCCAAAGGCTAACAGAATTAGTGCTGGCATTAGAGAACTGGCTTAAGGAGCAATGCCCTTTCTGTCAGGAGTCCAGTGATGAATGAAGATAAAATGAGGGCAGCTCACTGGTTAGGGTCAGTGGTGTGAGTTTTCTGTAGTTTGTTGACACTGTTTGCTGGCTGACAGGAACGACATCTGGCCCGTAAAAAACCTGTGCCATTAAGACATTCTCTCCCGGAATAAGTCAAGGAAGAAAATTGACGGGGGGGTGTGGGGGACCGGCTGACTCAAGTATGCATGGAAAAGGCCATTAAACTACTACTGTTGTAAATAATGAGTAACAAATACTGTTTTTATTTATCCGTGACATGTACCACACTCCACAGCACTGACAGTACTGTATGAGCATGTAACAAACAGACTCACACGTCGTTTAATGTCGAACATTCCCCATTCAAAAACCTGGAATGTGCCACAAATGAAGCGGGAGGTTTTTTTCAGCCCAGACGCAACTTCAGCTATATGCCCTTTAAGATCAGATTCCTACGCATGACAGTGGAAACTGAACTGGGCTCAAAGGATGAGTCGTGATAAAGTTAACCACAGAGCCAGAGACACACATACGAGGGGCGTTCAAAAAGTTCATAGACTGATACAGTTAGTCACAAGATATCTACATCATATTTTGTCACATTTCAACATAGACTCCTGAGACTGAAATGCACTTGGTCCGAATTTCTCTTAAGCTGGGATTCCGCTGTAGAAGAAATGTTGATCTTGCCATTCCAGCCAGCCATTTGACATGCCATTAGCGTTCTTTCGTGAATTTGTTCCCCTTTTATGCTTCTATAATGTAAGTAAATAAGTAAGTAAGAAAATTCATAAACAGCACTTATAAATGTAGGGTTGGTATGTGACAAAATTTTCAATCATATTTTCTAAACTGAAGGAATTCATGAAAGGATGCAAATTTGCCGATGACGATGATGTTATCTGCATGGCAAATTGCTAATTGGAAGAGCAAGATCAACAATTCTTCTGCAACGGAATCCGAGCTTCGTAGAAATGCTGGACCAAGTGCATTTCAGTTGCAGGAGTGTATGTTGAAAAATGACAAAACATGATGTAGGTATCTTGCAATTAACTGTGCTAGTCTACGAACTTTCTGAACGCCCCTCGTACTAACCACCTACATAGCAGGTTTTCATGTGCTGAACAACCATTTTATTACCATAGTGCAAGACAAATTAATAGTAGAAAATTACTTCCAGAAAATAATTTTCCTACAGACATCAGAACAAATCCAAACAGCAAGTCAAGCATTACACTCTGCTTTCAGACAATTGCAGAAAACATTACATCGTATCAGAATCCACGTGATCAAAAGCATATAATATAAAGACCCACATTTCTCAACAGCCATAAAATCATAACTCCAGTGACAACAGTTTATACAACTTTCAGTACAGTGTATACCTCCTTGTGCTTGTCCATTGTTGTTAACACTTTGTCTATGAGTAATGTTGCCATTCCTTTCCTCATGCCGGCCTTGCGTCCTTTGCACGACTTTTTCGTCTTCTTTGCTTTGGCAACCTTCGACTGTGGCTTAACTGATACCTGTCAGTAACAGTAAAACACTAACAGCTCATTCCTGAATTCTGAACACACATTCTACAGTTGTTTGGCGTTTATTAGCACTTTTGAATACAAGCTGTAATATGCATACAACATAAACATTTAACATTTCTGACATACTGGCATAGTATGTCAAAAATGTTAAATGTCTGTCAGCAAACGCCTCCTCATCCTGGTCTTTATACAGGTAAACTTCTAGCTAGAGGTCTTTATGGACATACACTTCGCATTACATGTCCCTCACAAGTACCATAAATGTACAGCTCTCAGTTTTGGAAATATATGAACAGTAGGACTGTCACCAACTGATCAATTAATTGACGATTAATCCACTATTTTTTTCCAGACGATTAATAGATTAAACTTGACATTAATCGATTATTTCTTTCTGATTAATCGACGATTAATCGAGTATTTATCGACTACTAACTGACTAACTGATTCGACGACTAAGTATACAAAATCAATCGTGCACGACACTTGACCAGGTATCTATGGTCCGGTGTTCGTCTGTCTGTCAAAATTTGTGGAGCTCTATCACAATGGATGAAAAGATTGCACTGTTTCAGCACATAGGCTAAAGTCGGCTTATCAAACATGCTACAATGAGTTAAAAGGAAATTCGGTTATTTCCAAAATGAGGATACTTCCCTCTGAAACTTTTGTCCCAAACTCTGGACATAAGAGAAATTTTGCCATGGCACAACGGTCGTCGCAGTGTTATAAACTTAGAGCGATGACCGTCAGCGATGGCGGTCACCAGTTTACCACACTGAGCATTCACCTCTTATTTTAGTCCACAATTAAAAGTCTATAGCCCCGCAATTAATCGACAAAAATTTTTTAGTTGTAAGACACCACTAATGAACAGCAAACAAAAAAACAACAAATTTAAATACAACAAACAAAAAATTAAAACAAACTATAAAGTTCTCAGAATACATGTAACAGATAAAAACCACATATGGCACAGCTAACCTCGACATCTGTGGTAGCCACGTCTATCAACTCTTCGACGTTCTTCTCATTCTCTTCCTCTGCAATTGCTTCTTCCAGCGTATTGGGCCAGAAATCTCCGTCAAAATACGGCACATCCTTCGCCGTCGCCAAGCCAGCCATTAATGCATCGGCCGCAATGTCCTTACACAGCAGACCACATACAGGCTCGCGTTACTATAGAAACAAACTTGCACGACTACACATGTACCGATTTTCCAGTAAGATGTCCGAAAGAACTTTGCATAGAGTGCTGGCAATTTTTACAGGTGAGACAGGTGTCTTACTGATGCTCTCTCTACCAATAACAAATGCAAGACACTTGCATTTAGCACAAGATGAATATGGTCACTAAATGCAAATAATAAATTTTCATCACTGACATTCCAGGTCGTATGGGTACTAGTTCAGACAGCTGGAACAACATCCTTCATTCTGGAGTCCACTGATGAACCAAGAAAGGTGAGGCCAGCAGGTCGGTGATTTGTACTGGTTGGGGTAAGTGTACGAGTTCCCTTAATGTCTCAACACAGTTGGCTAGGTGATGAGAAGGGCAGCTGGGCAATATTTACAAAAAATCTTAGGAAAAATCCTAAGTTTAGCATAAGTTTATCCTAAGTTTATCTTAAGTTAAAAAGTTAGAATTTTCATAGATTTTTTACACGTAATTTACTAAAACAATCTGAAGACTTACTAAGTTCTTCATGTATATATGCAGACAATTCTATAAAGAAATGTTAAGTTATTTTTGAGAAATTGCATTTTCTTATTAAGGTGATCTTAAGTTTTGCATAAATTCATCCTAAATTTTTGCTTAATATTTTCCTAAGTCACACTTTATCCTAAGTTGTTCCTAAGTTTATACGAAGATATTTTGTAAATCGGGCCATGGCCCGTACAAATCTGTGCCAATTAATCCAGGTTCACCTGGAAAATGGCAGCTAAAACAGAGTCCATGAGTGGTATTTCAAGGCACAAGTCATACATTTAGAAGACTCAACATTTAATATATACCTTGTAATCGGCAATAATGTTTTCACTGACAGCTCGATCAAGCAGCCGTCGATACCAGTCCTGGAGGCGCTTTGGCTTTGGAATCTTCTGCTCCGTCGGATGTCTGTGGAAAATGTAGTCATCACCTTCCGCCGGAGGACACGCCCATATGTGCACGTACATGAAACTGTCGAGAAACCACATGGATCAACTTGTTACTCGTCTTGATCACAAATACTAAGCTGAAAATCAAAATATGATACCACAGCAGCTGCAGCAGACCAGAGTGGTGTAGGGTAAAGTCTCATCTGTCATTTGTTTCCCACTGAGAATCAAGTACGGCTTTGGTGGCATCATAAAACTGATTGGTTAAGGTTTTACGTCCCACCCGATACAAAATAGCTCATTTCGGATACGATGTTTTCCCAACCAATCTCTTGGCTTAGTACTGAAAAACTTAATAATCTAACACAACAAAAGCAAGCATGCTGTTGATAACACAAAATACTCAACCTCATTTACAGCAATTGAGAGACAAGCATTTCAGTGACTATCATCATAAACTGTCATACAGCCCAGAATCAATCTTAGCTTAGCAGAATATTCAAATGATACTAGTGTTACACGGTGTCTGCTAAAGTAAAGCTTCTCATTTTTCTGTTACAACAAAAAATAATCGGCTGAGTGAAAAAAACTAGAAGATGGCTTGCATTGACGTGGATGGCTTCACCACATCAACGGCCTGCTGTGACCTTGACCTTTGACCTCCAGAATCTAATTAGATCATCAGTAGGGCCAGTGAATATTCCCTGTAAGTTTCATCAAGATTGCTCAAGCCATTCATGAGATATCGCAGTAACAAGATCTGCCTGGATGAACAGACAGCGTGACAACATAATGCGTCCACCGACGCTGTTGGGTGGAGAAAGCATAATAAACAGCTGAGAGACGAAACTGGCCGGCCGTACCCAAGTGAACGAACGTGCTCAAAATATGCAATCAGCAGCTGCTGGTAGACCAAAGTCCGCAGGTGTGACGGCCGAAACAGATTGATGGAGTCCAGGTATGCCAGGTACACTCGCCTACACCAATCAGCACACCATGTACACCTCAGTCATGAACAGGTAACAACACTTAAGCTGATAGTGTTGAGACTCACACAATAACTGTAGCACATAAATCAGCACTGACATTGCAACTGATTGACTAATTGATTGAGTTGAAAGTTTACATCCCACCCAACACAAAATAGGTCATTTCGGAGACATTCTTCCCAGTATGGTATTGTAGTATGGTATTGTAGGGTTTAACGTCCCACTCGACACATTATAGGCCATTTCGAATACGATTTTAAAGGTAAGATGACCCAACCAACAGTGTAATAGCACTGAAAGATGATAGTCTTCCCAGGCAGTCTCTTGGAAAAACTAAATCAAACAACAACAGCAAACATGCATTCATAACAAAATATACTACAACACAAAATGAACCAAAAAATACTAAAGCCAGGTTTGGTCGCCTCCTACGACCTCCAGCCTGGAAATGGAACAGGCCTATTCTGCAAGAAGTAAATAGATAAGTCAGGAAGTAAACGTGTAAGGAGGTAAATAAGTAAGAATGAAAGTATAAGGAAAGAATAAAGTAAGAAAGGAAGTAAGGATGGAAAGTAAGTAAAAAAAAACGATATACATAGCGCCAAAATGAACAAATGAATCAGGGCGCATGACCGCCCAGGGCCTGTATGGGGACCATTGCAATTGAACTATTACTACTACTACAACTACTGCTATTGTCACTACTACACCACCACGACAGATGCTGCTACTACAGCAACTGCTCCTACTACTACTACTACTACTAGCAATGATGCGTGCAAGGAGGTTTTGTGCTTTCTAAAGTTTAGAGATGGCTTTCTGAGTGGTACCATACAAAAAAAAAGTTGGGTTGGTATAGTTGAGGCAAGAGCCAACAAGTGCACTAGCTACCACTTTGGCCATGACTTCAGATATGCACAAACAAATATGCCTTACTGGACGGATATGATCATAAACAGACTAAGTGACAGCAACAACAAGGTTAAAACCATATGATATGACAGCAAATATGCAATATATGCCAGGGGCCGCATCAGTTGACCCCCACTTTTTCGAGTATGCAGTCCACATGCGGCGTCTGACCCCCCACTTTTTGTCAGCTATTCTGACTTTGACCCCCACTTTTTGTTACCCTCCGCGGCCTCTGATATATGCTAGAAAACCAAGATAACAAGCTTATTCTACCACACCAGAAAGTCAATGAAAAGAAACAGCAAAAATATTTAAACAAATGACTAGACCACAATATCCAGTCCAAGCCTATAAAAACTACAGACTCATTTAACACAGCTGTTAAATCCAACATACTCTAATCGTCTTATATTATTTCAGTGTCTTAAGCTACAACCTGTGATTTGGTTGCGGTGCATCCGATCCATACTCCTGCGTGTGCAGACCAAAGAAGCAGATATCTTTGCCATCGATTTGCTGAAATGCAAATATTCCTTTCGCTGTGTATGGAAAGCTGGCAGGAGCATCCGGAAACCTGCGATGCATGAACGACTTTACTTCTGTTGACTTGGATGTGCATGACAGCACACGGACAGTGATCCTGATGTCGGTCGCATCGTGTTGTGATAACAGTGAATTGACGCGGTTCTCCAAGTGTGCGCCTAGCTTCGTCTGTACAAGCTCTGTTATAACAGCATTTGCAAGTGCTGAAGTAATGGCTTACCTCAAGCATTAAATAATAATATTAACAAAAGTAGTATCATAATGGTTACTCGAGGTGCATCAGGATTGATTGATTGAGTTATGGTTTACGTCCCACCCGACACAAAATAGGTCATTTTGGAAACGTTCTTCCCAGCCAATCTCTTGGCTTAGTACTTAAACACTAAAACAAACACAACAAAAGCAAACATGCATCCATATAAAAATATATTACAACATAAAATGAACCCCCAAAAAACTAAAGCTAGGTTTGGTCGCCACCTACGACCTCCGGCCTGAAAACAGAGCGGGTCTATTCTGGAAGTAGTAGATAGATAAGTCAGAAACTAAACAAGTAAGTAAACACGTAACAAAGCATGAGGAAAGAAGAAAGTAAAGAAGAAAGGAAGGAAGTTAAGTAGACACACAAACAAACAATTTATAGAGTGCCAAAATCAACACATGAATCACAGCACATTACTGCCGAGGAGCCTGTATGGCGCAGGTGCATCAGGAAATTCGTACGTCAGCAGTACTGGAACAGTATGAACTGTGAAGCTTTCAAAAGGCACTGGATAATATCATTAGTTGGAGAAAGCCTTAAATCACTAAGTAGTTGACGAATCAACAAACAGCCAACAGTCACTGTTAGTACATTAAACTTTGACAGTGCACAGTTTTAACCCAGCTTATTTGTGGGCTATGATGTCACATGGGCCAGTTCTACATCACAGGTATCATCACTCAGGTGTTAACTAATGCACAACAAAGAAAGTCTGCACAATTCAACACCCCTATCTGCACACAATGCCTAAAAATGGTTGTTAAACAGCTGTGTGAAAGAAGATCCAACATGTAAAAATCAGAGTTACTTCTCCTCAAAAGTTGTCTTACAGCAAACTCATGGGTAACCAAGATAAGTATAAAAAACATAGGATATATATATATATATATA
>Ga0209780_1001246_pt1 | contig 16335 bp, 7 predicted proteins | sample WorMetexBAHAMAS2_FD_187384 | JGI IMG/M metagenome (GOLD analysis project Ga0209780, IMG submission 187384) | Marine gutless worms symbiont microbial communities from Max Planck institute for Marine Microbiology, Germany - Inanidrilus exumae... | ecosystem: Host-associated > Annelida > Digestive...
ACTAGTTAGGTGAGGCGGACGAATAAAGTACCATTTGACTTCTTACTTTCTTGGCAACATTCCTGCCAAAAAGTATCAAAATCGGTTGATGCATGTCGAAGTTATAGCAAGCCAAAGCAGTGTCGTTTTTTTGAGACACCGTGTATATACAAACATAGTCCTACGTGTAGAGAAACTTACACGAATAACATAAATCAAATATAAAAATATAATTAGGATTAGTTAAGGCATAAATTTATGCAAACTTAAAATTTAAAAAAAAACATTGTGTGATAACATAATTACAGTCATTTCATGTAAATCGCAATACTTTTTCTTCCAATTTCAGTTACACCTGCTTATTTCAGTTCACAGTTCCTATACCTGTTCTATTCGTGCAGCTTAGTTTCTATTCAGTTCCATTACAGCCTTTTCACCATATTGTGCAGTCCCAGTTCCAGTTACAGTTACAGTTAACGGAAATATCACTGCTCAGTACTATACTGCGCTACTATACAACCGGGAAGTGAATGCACCCGACTTAAACGCCGGTCTTCTAGCAGGAAATTAATATCAGTGTTGTAATCGAGACTCAAGTCCGGTGAAATCGAGTCCAAATCCGCGGTGCTGTTGGTCCGAGTCCTGTCCAGTGTCTGCAACTCTTAGTACCAGTCGAGTCTCCCCTGTTACCGATCAACAGACTGTAGATATATAGTGATGCATTGATAAAGATGATGCATTTGTACGGTAGACTACAGTACAAATACATCATCAACGCCAAGTAAGGTTTATTTACCATAGTAAGTTAGTAAGTAACGACGTACGGTAACGATTAAAGCGCTAGATGGAAGCATCACAGTTCTCCAATTCGAGTACGAGTCCAAAAAATATGGACTCAAGTCCGACTTGAGTCCTACAACACTGATTAATATTAGCAAAATTCTGTTTCAGCATGGTGCTGACAGTGATGCCAGTTATCTCAAGGCGTTATAGGAACGACAGACAAGCGGGACGGGACGGTATGCACGACAACGAACAAGTTTGATCGATGAAAGCGCGCGTCCTGTCGTAAACCAGAGTATTGTTCGCGGCGAAGGTTCGTGGATTTAATCAAGCGGCACGGAGCCGCATGGCGTGCCGACACGTGACGAGTATACAAGAAGACACCCGTCTCCTGTGTCCTGATACTAGTACTCTACCACAGCGCACCAGCCCGGAGGCTGATGCCGCTGCGCAACCGATGCCGCGACAGTAAACAACTGACGTTAAAACGCGGCGTTGTCCCGCGGCAATCTCGCCGAGAGAAAAAGCCAAGCAGTTGCAGAGAAACCGCGCTACGAACAGTTGTTATACGCGTAAAAAGCAGACGCCAAAAGTTGACAAAGTTCAAGCTACAGATAGATTCATGAAGTTATGCCATGTATAAAGTCCACAACAACCAGTGAACTGACTATTTACATAAGGTGACTGGATGACGACAACGTTATCGTTAAATAACAAAAATTCCGTTAACTTGGTGAAATTCCAATGACATCACCCAAAATTGGGTGCCAAATACAGGTGAAGTAAGTTAAAGTCGGCGATATTCGGTCAATATCTCGATATATCTCAGAAACGGTGAAAGACGGACATAATTACTATGGAAGGTTAACAGGAACTCATACGCGCTCTAACGAATGGTGCTATTTGCAGTGACCTTAAGTAACCGTAATTACCCGAAACCATCCCATTTACTATATTTTGCATCGCCTTTCATATATTCGTAACCGGTAGAGTTAGACACTTCTAACTTGATAGGTAGGTTGATCATACCAAGTCATAGCTTAGGAGGACAAGCCACCCGTGAAAGGGACATTTCAAATTTTGGGGCAAATCATATCTTTCTAATGGTTGAAGCTAGGCATTTCAAGTTTGGTGTGCAGATTGACACTGATAAGTACATGTACTAGTGCATGCATGATAAAATACCCCCGAAATGGTTGTGTTTAGGGCCACTCGACCTCTTTAAGTTTCTGGAAATGACTGAGAACATATCCGAAAAGGTACAACAGGATAGATATAGCTGCAAATGGAAGGCCAATAGGAAATCGTATGCGGCCTATCGAGTGGTGCCAATGCCAATGATCTTGAATGACCTTGAAAGTCACTTTTGCTGTTTGAAACCTTTCTAACTCCCACCTCGGGAAATATAGCACGTACTATACTGTGTTTACACATGAATCGAAAAGTGCATGTGGTTTGTAATTTCAAGTGTCTTATAAATGAAGGATATTCAATGTCGCAGGCAGTCTCGTACACTGATATCTCGGAAACGACGCAAGATAAAGACGTTGTTACTACACGACAAGTGATATCTGGCCTATAGAATAGCGGCAATTCTGATGACCTTACACTCAAAGCCTTGCATTGGATTTCAATCAAGCAGAGCAGAGAATCGAATTGTGTCTCCTGGTCTATCTTGCCATCAACAACAAGGCACAATGGCACCTGTCTACCTACAGAACCTCCTGACAACTACTGCGTCCGTGTCTGGTCGGGCATCAAACCGCTCGGCTAGCAACAATGACTTTGTCAAGCAGTCACTTGGTGAACGCGCCTTCCTCGTCGCCGGACCCCGCGTCTGGAATCAGCTGCCCATCGACCTCAAAGCCATCACAGACGCTCGTGTTTTTAGGCGCCAACTTAAAACTTTTTTATTTTCGCGGGCACACCATTAGTACACACACTCACTTTGTTCTGGGCCACCGGTAGGTGGCAACATAGGCTCTGTGTTGTTATTATTATTATTATTATTATTATTATATGTAACCTTCAAGGTCACTCACTTATTGCAAGCCTTTTCAAATGTGATTTTTCGTACAGATGTGCAGTGCAGCAGGTGACGTAAAACGTCGCACGGTCCCTCCGCGACTTGGTACAGAGATCCTATACCGACTACGCAGTATATCTTTGTTGGCCAGCGCGACCGTAAGATATTATTATGCAACCTCTCTAGACTGCGTTAACGATGGCCGCCTCGCTGGCGGTCTACCGGATATATACAGCTAATGGTCGATAGTCGACGCACGTGCAGCGTAGCACGACGACCGCCTGACACTGGTCAGTCGGTCGTGTGGGACGGCCGCCCGGTCTGCATGTCCGTCCGCGTGATTTATCGAATACTAACGACGTTGTCTTTACGACGACGACGCTGTCCAAGTCCGCCTGCGACCGACGACGCCGGCTCGACGCCACGCGCATCTTAACCGCGTGTCCGCCGTCTCTGTTGCGCCGTTCTACAACCTTCGTCCTTGTTAGCGACACTCGTCAGGGCCATGCAGAAATTAGTTAAAATTCCTACCGCGAACACCGGCAGATGAGACTAAAAACCGCTCGAAACTAGAAGAAGCCAGCACTCACAAGAGTGAAAAGACCCGCGCCGGCAATGTTTTGTGACTCGTGACCTTAACTCCTTCACTCTTACTCTTCAGAAATCCTTCCAACTACACATACTGTCTTCCTCATAACAGCCCCACGGACTGTTACCCGGACCGTATCGTCTGAGCTAGTCGGTTTCTGTTTTCAGTTTTTCGTATTTTCTGACTTTGGTTCCGTGTGCTAGATTAAGCTGGATATCTGTCAGCTTTTCACTTACTAGACAAAAATACCTTTTGACCCAAAAATAAATGGGTTTTCAGGACTCATGGTGGAACTTATCTACGTCAAGTTTGGTGATCCTAGCTTCATCGGTTTTGGAGATATCGTGCAGTGAAACAGACACACGCACACACACACACACACAAACACACACACAGAGAGACAAACTGAGGTAAAAAACGACCTCCGCGACTGCCGTCGTAGTGGGTAAAGAGCATTATGGGATACTGTACAGTTGCAGCGGTCGTGAGAATATTTACTCTTTCGCGAAAACGAAATTCGCTGGTTAATTAATTTCAGTACGCAACGTTATAATTTTTTTTATACAAAAATCCTACTGCAAGGTTGCTGCTGTTGGTGCAATTTCACAAGATCGTACCGTTACACCTCTGCGAATTATTATATACGCACAGTTTGCGCTCGAAAGCTCCTAATTTTAAGGCACGCGTTTCTCTTTAGGCTTAATGTTGATCCAAGAAGACGTTTGAGAATTCATAAAACTCGCACTATGCATGTCGCGCGACCAGAATGACGTAGTATGCCGAAGAGATGATAGACGTATTAAAGAATTAACTAGAAGAAACCAGCACTCACAAAAGTGCAAAGATCCACGCCGGCAATGTTTTACCACAAACTAAATGCGCTTCCAGGACTCACCTTGGAACATTTCTACGCCGAGTTTGGTGATCCTAGATGCACAGTTTTTGAGATATCATTCGGAAAAACAGCCAAACTGAGGTTAAAACCCTACCCCCGCGACTCCGTCGGCGTAAGTAACAAAAATGAAAGCAGATGCCTCAACGGAAATTCTGTAGAATCTCAAGGCGTTATGTATTATTGACCGACAGGTAGCCTAAAGTTACTTAAGCAGTGCACCAGCATGTGGCAAACATTTCTGCTAAGTTACCGACGGTGGGTATAAGCCATATCAAGAAGTCAATGTGCCATACATCCTGCCACTTTTCGGAGCAAGCATAGGATAAACAAGGTGTAAAATTTTCACAAGCTCGAAGTGTCGTATTTGTAAAGAGTAAGGAGACAGCTGCGATGACTGTTTTAAACAAAGATTGCAAGACTGGAAGAAGAACAAGAATGAGTTTCCGTTTGGACAGGATTACGTCCAATGAACTCCAGGGGCCAATCCAGTTTCCCTGAGGAGGCCTACCCGGTAAGCATGGCTGCAGTGTCGGCCCTCACATTACCAGAGATATATACGGCTTGTAATCCAACACACAGTACAGGCGACATGGATAATAAAGTAATAAACAAAAAGTGCATGCTACGACCACGAACTGGTGTGTACTCATGCAGTCGAACATTCGCATAGAATATTCTCGAGCTCAAACTTTTCGTTAACTTTTTTAGCAACAACTTACTCACAATCTCTGTCTATATTTGACACAATGCAATTTCCACATTAGTGCCCAGACCACAGTGACTAGCGGCGAAGGTGTCATGCGCATGCACCGACACCGCAATAATCCGTCGGAAGCGTCATTTCGACAGAAGATTCAGCCGCTCACTGCTCGCAGCGGCGACGATAGACGACAGATCGACAACTAGAAAATTGGCGAAGTTCAGTGCAGTCGTTAATCCGCGATCAGCATCGGCGGCGCGACGCAAGATCGATCGTGCTGTTCGTTCACGGTAGTCGTAATCCGATCCGCTGAGATTGATACAGCGCACGCCGCCGCCGCTCAACTCATAAATTGCTAACGGGAGAACGTCGCCGCTACATTATGCATACTTGTCACAGTTGAGAACCGGGTCAGAACTTGACCCCGACTAGTCGCGACAAGGCGATCTTTGACCTTTCACCGTCTGTCCCACTTGACCCGGTACTCAAAGGTGACGGAATAATATAGTGGCATGCCGGCATGATCGCTACAGGCAGGTTCCGAAACACTAAATCATACAAAAAAACTTCGCCAGTTAATGTATGTTATTTATAGCAAATTGGCTTTATACCTTGCTACCTAATCGCACAAGTTTTACGACAACTCTTTTACGTTGGATCCAGTTGATATTTTTTGCAAAAATACGATACATATGTCACGTGCTTAATAAAACAAAGCAATTCGTATTTTGGTCACGTGTTCATCAGCAACGTCACGTGACCACATGCCTAATGAAGTTCGCCGTTGGCGAACGAAACGTCGCAATTAGGTATATAATTTTGCGTTTTGGTTGTGTAATGTGAACGTAGTTATCATAAGTAATCCAACCTAATGAACGTTTACAAACAATTCCTTCTCAAGCTACGTATACACGATACAACCGGTTGTACAAAAGGTTGTATCGTGTAAACGGGGTTTCAGTGAAACGTGTACACGGTCATACCCAATTGTTTGGCTCAGTGGCAACGGCTTTGTGCACGTCAACCACCAAGTTACTCTACGTCGAGCCCGGTTAGTACTGAGATGGGTGACCGTTTCGCGGTTATGCCGTCTTGGTGTTTAAACCGGTCACCCAGGCCAACCGAACCCGACCATTCCTCTGCGGGTAATGGTATAAGCACAGTGAGTGATATTCTCGGCCACCGCTATATACGGAAGAAATAGTGAGGAGTTTTATGTAACAACAGACCCTTACGCTGAAGGTTTCTTTAGAAAATAAATATTCTTACACAACTCTTCAATTGACACCACCTACTATGCTCGCAACATCCGCTTCATATCTGATAAACACATCGCCTTTTCAGACCAAATTTCACCCCTCTAAATCCTGCTATTATTATATATTCGTCAACTTCGCTGTACCCGCTCCGACCTAGATTACGCAACGTGCTTTACGATTGCCATTTCAGTCATTCAGTCCAAACTTAATTGCCGTAATTGTCTTTATTACAGTCTCCCTAAAGACTCAAATCACCCGCCTCAAACAGATTCACAACTCTCTTGTTAAAGCTCCTAAATCGTCTCATGCCACTTCTATCTTAAAACGTCTTTATAGGCTCAAAATAACTGAACGCATCCAATACTACAAGCTCTTATCACTCACATACAGTCTTCACAACCACCCAACGTAGGCCTATATCTGCATAACTTCACCTCTGTTCAACCTCATCGCAGCACTCGCTTTTCATCTTTTGTCATGAATAGTTGATCATTTCCTATGATATGCTTCATCTTATCTTGGGAATCAACTGCTCGTTTGTCTTCGTCAAACTCACTGCAGTTTCTCCATCTTTGACTCACCTGTTCCTGCGCCCGTCAGGCTGTCACACTCTGTTGATTCATCACTCTCGTCATCCGTAATTCGTTCACTCTGACTCGTCAAAAATCCTGCAACTACATAGACTTTCTTCCTCATGACTGCCACTATAAACTGTTACCCGGACAGTAAATATCAAATTGCAAGTATCAAAATTTTATCCATAAATTCAACGCACGGGCGTTATAGCTATCAAATTTTGTATAAAGTTATTATCAACCGCGTGTCATAAATGTAAAAAAACTAACTTCTGTTCCTAGAATATGTGGATAAACTTTAGATATTTGCTGTTTTACAGCGGCAACTTTTGCAATAAAGATAAACTGAAACCAGTTCTGTTTATATATGTTTGGCGGTTTTATTAGGTAAAATAGTATGTAGTGTATAGGTTAGCACAGTAAAGTTCACTGGGGAAATATGCGTGACCGTGCCAAATTTCATGGCGATCGGTCGAATCGTTACTGAAATATGACGATTTATCCATTTTTCCAAAATGGCGGCCACCCGCCAAACTGGATTTGTTGGACGCGTGTTTGGATCACCCTCGAAGAATATTTGGTGGTCTTTTCTTTATCGTTGTGCAAAATTTGGTTGGAATCGTTGCAGCGGTTTCTATAGTGTGCAAATTTTAATATTTTGCGAGATTGGTTTGAAAATGCTTATATACGCTCACAAATGGGGATTTAGGCCCTAAATGGGGAGCAGTATCAGTGCAACCCTGAAAAGGCGCCTGCTTGCGCAGAAACATGTCGTGTGACGTAATTATCGTCAAAAATTGGTCCAACGGTGCGGGGTCGGCGCGATTCCAAGAATAAAGTAAAAAGGGTAGAAAGGGTATACTAAGAAACCGAAACAGGTGACAAGTCGTGTTCGAGGAGACCATCCACGTTGATGCAGCATCACGAAATCCATTCAGGGTTTTAGCGGTCACGGTGGCTCGATATTTGGCTATTCCCATTGCTTTGGTTATTGGCTTTTACAATACCGTAGTTTGTACTGCAGTATTAGCCGTGATGAAATTTGCAATGACTTTTTAACTCGTGCTACATATGTCAGCGTTTTGTCGACAAACTTGTTTTTGAACACTATTGCAACATGTCGTCTCGTCTGACTTATCCGTTGTCGCTGACAACTGTAGACTACTGTATGCTCTACAAATAATTCGAGAAAATTAGCTGCTTTTCACGTCATATATGTTTGACGCCGGCAGCGACGTACACTAGTGAAACGGACACAATTTTGCATTGTGCCTAGGCATTAACGTCGAAAGTATTCCTTCGCCTTTGCTACAATGTAAATTATCCCCGACTTACATTTATCCTCGTCGTCGAAGGATTACTCGGTGCAAGATTCACGCAGGCGATAGGCAATCATATCTCCCAATTCCGCTGTGATTGAGTTCATTAGCTGAAGCCAATCATAATATAGATTGGTAGTTGTTCGCCATGTGCCATCCAGCATAAAACTGTCTCGTGCCATACAACTAGAAGTTACTCAACAGAGCGCACAGCTCCCCGATACCGCGTTGAAATCGGCACAATGTACTTAATGTACCGCAAATGTGTTGCTAACTTACAGCTGGAAAACTATAGTGAGAGCAGAGGCCTTAATAGAAATTTGGTAGAATCTCGAGTCACTGTATAGCTGACCGACTTGTAAACTTACGATATTCACCATATCCACGGTATTAATGGCAGGATGGTTCATTCCGTTCCTGGATAAATATGTGGGTGGCAGGTAAAACTGTGCGATCCCTCTAACACGTGCCATTCCTGAGCGCATTAGAGGTGGTTTACGACGATGTGCTCTACAAATCGACGTTTACTTTACTTTATGTTCCAGATCACTTCCAAAATTAAAATAAACTTATCTCGTCTATAATCTGCCTATTCCTAAAATTTCATGAAAATCCATCCATACGTTTTGAGTACTGTTATCCTCCTAACAAACAGACAGAAAAAAACGAACAAATTTACGGCTGTGTAAACAGTACGGTCCTATACCCGCACCATGCGTGGCGAGAGATAATAAGGTTAACAGTTGGTTGTCTGCCGCCTATCAATCTGTAGTAAATTCATTTATTATATTAAATCATCAACACACAACGACCTCCCGAATAAACTGAGGGTTTTAAGGCTTCTCAAAGACTTCTAAAATTTTACTGTCAACGAGTGTTCTTGTAGCCGAACAACAGCCTAATAATCGGTTAATCGAGGTTAATTATTATGATAATCGTCGTGTGTGTCAACAAGTCACGGCGTGTAGTGTGTAGCCTAACTGTTGAAGTTAGTTATGTCGTTTTCGAGGCATTGTGAACGCTGCGATAGACAAACTGATCTTAAAACAGACTTTTCAGTCAGTGCTTAAAGTAGTTTGAAAAAGCTGGGGGGCTCCCTCTCACCTCTTACCCTTATCCCCTCCATCAGTCTACCACCCCACTCCCCGCTGAGCTGGGGGCTGAGCTAAGAGCTGGGGGCTGACCCCCCGATACCCCCGTACTTTAAGCCCTGTTTTCAGTGTAGTTTTAACTTTCGGCGTGGATAATCTCGATTTCTTGCTCGCGGCTTCGTTTTACACGGGACGCACACGCCACATAATTTAACATAGACAGAAGCATAGTCGATGGTTACCGAGTTCCGACCGCATAACCCTAAGACTTCATGCACATTGTAGAAAGCACAGACTCAACTCAGAATGCGCCCACAGAGCTCCGCGTAGCCTAAAAGAAAATCCTTCATTCAGAAAAAATATAAATCTACTTACACACGAAATCTACAACGAGCTGCAGCGTATGGTAGCGCCACCTATACTAAACGTCGACACAGCGACCTACATACAATGTGCTCTATACTCGTCACCGAAACGTATAAACATTGTAGGTGATAAGTGCAGCAATGTATGTACCGGTACAACACTTCAACTAAGCATGTAGCTGTTATGTAACGTTCTCACTGATGCCGTCGACCGCTGTGTTAGTTTTCGAGTGACCAGTCCGTGTGTAAAGCCCGGTCCACACTAGCAACAATGTCGAAGCAATATTGTCGAAGCAACAGGCAACTTTGTTGCCTGTTGCTTCGACAATGTTGCCGTTTTTGGCAACAAAGTTGAACGTTGCTCCGACATTGTTGCTGGTGTGGATCGGACTTAACAGAACGTAACTTTGCAATAACTGCCCGTAGTCCTCGCCAGTCATCGTCGATGGTGAATCCGGTAAATCACAGAACACATAATTATTGTCGTCCCGCAGCACCCATGTATGTCTTACTCATATTTCAAGAATGATTGTTACCACTGATGTAAAAAAACGTTTTTTTACGTTTTTATTTTGTCAACGTTTTATATTTTAAAAAGTTGGCAAAATAGGCGTGTAAGTAAGCGAAAGAACGGAAACGAAATAATACAGTTTAATAATATAATACATTTTTTCATTTTTCCCGTAAGTTACGGGAGTGTAGAATTCAGTGGGCTGCAATTACTGAAGTACTGCATTCAACAGGCATTTTTTGGTTTTCTGAATGTTAACGAAAAAGCAAAAAGCTGCAAAATTTTGTTGTGTAGTTCGATGCAGTTCTGTTAGGCATTAGACATTGGGGCTTAAACACAGGCTAGTATAGCTAACGTTTTTATTCAACGTTTACAAAGGTTTTTTATTTGTGTCACGTTTTTTACGTTTTTTAAACGTTTTTTAATTTTTATTTGAACGTTTTTTTACACTTATGATTGTTACCATCTAGCACATGGAACATCATCTTGGACCAAGGAGCAAACAACGTTATTTTTTATACTAAGATTTAGACCTATAGGCCTAGGTGTAACAGTGTCCATTGTTGCACTGAGTTCGCCGTTTCTTCCGTAGAGTGCCTTGACCACGTGCAGTAGCCTACCGGGTAGCCCACGTATGGGCTGTGTTTCTAACATACGACGAATAACAATGATCTTTCAGGGTCATCGTAACTTACCGGCGACGTACAAGTAGATTAGTCTGTGTGCAGTTTCTCGTTGGCTGCGAACAGTGACTACATCTCTAAAAGCGGTCGTTTTTGAGACAATGCCCGTGATGGGACGAACAGACAGACCGACTGCGCTGATGCAATATGCGATCCGTCGTTTCGCTGGCACGCCTAATAAGGTTTGCGTGTCCGTTGTCAATCGATTGCCGTCATCGATGCACCGCTGTCGTTCATCCTTCGTCGACATCAGCATCAGCAGTCACATCACAGACCGCATCTCAGCTGTCAGTCACCCGAACACGTCGACGAATGTCACCAGCATACCGCTAATCATTCATCGTGTCATTCCAGCTTTGTACTCGCTAGACCCCTGCATCCCATATACTGCATATTGACTTCAAGCTAGCTGTTTTTGTGTACAAGGCATTACACGGCCAGCTTCCACAGTACCTGGCTGAAGACTGCCAGCTCTTGACCGACATCGGCCGCCGATCACCGCGATCGGCTGATTTCTTGATGTGTGCCACAAGAAGAACACGAACGCGTCTCGGAGAGTTTTTCCGTCGCTGGACCGTGTCTCTGGAACTCTCTGCCTGTTACATTACGTGACAGAGAATCTCACTTGTACAGTTTAAGAGACTTTTGAATAGACTTTGGTTTGTCTAGGGCTGCGGGGCATAGAGAAAGTTGCTTTTTTGCGCCGTGTACAAATATTCTTACTTACTTAATTACTTATATTTACCATTACACGTCTCCGTCCTTATCTCTGTTACAGTAACTCGACAATTCAGATTATTTCCTTCGCGCACCTGTCTACCCTACATGTCTCTCGTCGATCACAAATAAGTCGTGCATCGCTAATTAATAATGTGCATTTTAATGCATAATGGTCACATAAAGAGCTGCTCGATAAACTAAAAGATGTACTTCGACGCCCCATCGTCTACGTGGATGCCTTCGCCAACTGAAAGGCCTGCTGTGACCTTGACCTTTGACTGGCAAAGTCTAACCGGGTCATCATTGGTAGGGGCTAACGAATATTCCATGTACGTTTCATCAAAATTGCTCAAGCCGTTCATGAGATGCCAAACGAACAAACTAACGATCGAATGTGGCAGACGGGCAGCCCGAAAGCATAATGCCTTTGTCGATGCTGCCGGCTAGCGAGGGCATAATAAACACACAGACTACTGGGGTTGCGGTGTTCCATTATCATTGCATTATTATTACCCACCCATGCCGGCTGTATAGCCGCCGGTGTGGCGTAGGGTGTTTTTTCAGTAGCGTCTGTCTGTCTGTTTTTCCTCGATCTAAAAGGAAAACGGCTTGAGCTATTATCACCGGTAGTAAGTCGGTAGACATACAGTCCACGGCATGCACTGACCCTAAGGTCGTTCGTCCGGAATCTTATGAACGGCTTGAGCAATCTTCATGAAACGCACATGAAATATTCGTTAGCCCCTACTGATGAAACGGTTAGACTTTGGAAATCAAAGGTCAAAGTCACAAAGCAGGCCTTCCTTCTTCTTCTGAGCTTCTCGGTTTTTGTTTTTAGTTTTCCTTATGTTTTCGTTTCTGTTCCTGCGCTAGATTGGATATCTCGTCAGCTTTTGAGCGCACGTGTTAATCTGCCGTATCGTATCGTATCAAAAGGTCAAAGGTCGAATCCTAACCCTAAACGCCCGGCGTGGGTCAGCATGTCGATACGACTGCAGTCACTGCACACTTCTCTAGTTGTTTAATAATTTTCAACGCCCGATAGATATATGCATATTGTCATCGGCATAAAAATAATGCTTGTGCAATTTATTTTGCAGCATAGCGCAATAATAGTGAACCAAATACAGAGTACGCAAGGCTGTGAAATAGAAAAAGTCGCATAAACTTACACGCGAACGTGAGAAGTGAATGAAACACCCCGATTCACGTTGATTGATATTCGGACTGTTTGAGACTTTCCTGCGGCAGGGAGACACTGATTGAATTGATTGATTGATGGAGTGAATGAATGATTGCTTCCTTCATCGCTCGGTTGACCGCACTTTCTGTCCATAGCTCACACACAAGCCTACGTCCGAGGTCATAATCGGTTTTTCGTTAGTCCGCGGTAATCCTCTGCAATCTATAACCGTTCTACGCCACACTCGCGTTATTGAATTGCAGTCGTCTCTCAGTGACTTTGTGGTGTCAGTAGCCAGTACGTTTGATACATTAGCCCGAACGCACTGTTGTACTGTTGCCAAAAATGCACGACAGGCACATAGTATAACTGCACAGAGGCGCAGAAAAAACGGTCCACTGGCTAAGGTAAAGGTAAAGGCTACCCATAGTCGTTACAGAGCGTTGGGCCCGGAGCTGATCCCCGTGTACAGGCATTGAGCCCGCAGGTGACTATAAGTCATCCACCCGGCGGTAGGCTGCCATTACTTTCCGCCAGGCCTGCGGTTACCTTCCCAGCCGCAGAGTATCACCGCCCTTTGGCTGGTACCAAGTTATACTGCTTGGTGACAGAGGCACATAGGTGTGAACAATTTGCCCAAGGTTGTTACGCAGCTTTTGCCCCGTGTAGGATTTGAACCCACGACCTGTTGATCACAAGTCCAACACTCTACCCGTTGCGCCGCCGTCTAATGTGAGTAAAAAGGCGCCACTATCAGTGGCGTTTTTATGGGAGGCATGGGGGCCATGCCCCCAGAATTTGGGCTTGCTCTCATGTTGCCCCGCACTTTTTACACACTAAGCCTGTTATATATGCCATATATAACGGGAGTTGTTGCTCCAGAGTTGTGTAAATTAACTACAGTAAAAAAACTGAATACAAGCTCCTCTCTCTTACCTACAAAGTTCTCACACCTACCCAACTTCCATACCTTCATAACCTCATCTCTGTTCAACGTCCTGGTGATACTCGCTCTTCCTTCACCCACCACTTCTTCCTCTTCTGATTCGTCACTCTGCTTATCCATAACTCCCTCTGTCTTTCTGGCTTAAAACCTACCTGTTTCACAAATCCTACTCCCGTAGTTTCACTTCTTCCTCCCAGATGGCCTTCACGGACTTGTGCCTGGACCGTTTCTTCTGAGCTACTCGGTTTTTGTTTGTATTTTTTCTTATTTGTTTCGTTTCTGTGCCGTGCGCTAGACTAAGCTGGCCATATCGTCAGCTTTTGGGCGCACGTAAATATATCGTATCGTATCCGTATCGTACCTCCAGTCTTCGCCTTCCCCACATTTATGTTGGCCCCAAAATACCCCCACGTTTTGAGTCCTAGAAACGCCACTACTCATACTCTTGCCGTCGCCAAGTGGTTAACGATTTTCCAAAAGTATTGGACCGTGAGACTTAAGATTAAATTTACAACGAAGTTATGGTTCAAGATCCCGCCTCATCTCACTTATATTATATCGCTAATCTACCTGTGAAGTATCTTACACTTTTTTCGACCCGGGGTGTCCAACGCTCCGTTGTTCTGCGCCACACTGTAGAGTAGATTAAAGCGAAACCGGGTTCAGTCTCTTACGACGACTGCGGTCAGGCGGTCTCCGGCTCAGCTGCCCGGTACCCGCAAGGGACCCATGAAATTACACGCTTGTTTATATTCAGTCGGCGGCGGCGACGTGGACGTGTTGGCCCGACCGTCGAGGCGACACTTGACGGATGCCGCCTTCGCCGCTGCCGGCGCTAAAGCAATCTGCATTGTTTCCCTGCTGTTAATGAGGCAGCAGCCGACGACAGCTGCTCTCAGCTGTATATACGAGTTAGCTTGACTGGTGTCTCCTGTTGGTAGCGTGGATTCGATTACGTACCTAATTATGCGGCCCTCTCCACAAGACGCTGCTGTTTCATTGCGTACCGTCTGCGTCCGCCTATCCGTGCCGTATTTACGTCAACAAAAGTATGTTGCGAGTTAAACAATGGTATAGTTTTTGCAATACATAAACAAGATTAAAGATTCGTGAAGCAGTCATATCAGCTAGTTTCATTTTCACCTTTGCGACAGGTTTGATCGCGAGTCAGCATAACACAGCTATACAGAGAGCGATACTGATATAGCAAGTCCGTGGGTCTGTCTGTCCGTCTGTCACACGTTGTTGATATTGTGTTAATACGACTGAACAAATCATCAAGCAATCGACGCTACATTGTAGCATAGGCAATGCAGTTTTCTACACAAAGATCTTCGTGATATTGCAAGGGGTCATCCCCAATGGTAACTGGACAAGTCGCGGTTACGCCAACTCGTGCATTGCCAACTCGCGGACTAGTCAACCCGCGGGCTGGACAACTCGCGTATGCCGTAATTTCGATTGAATGTCTGTTATGTGTTTGTCTACGTATATTGTAAAATGTAAAGTGAATGCAATGTGCAGTATTCGCCAAGTACAAGAGGTAGTTAGGCTACGTGCAAATGCGAGTAAATAAAACAAGAAATATTGTACGAAATTGCTGCCTTTTCACTTACAAGGCGCATATTTACGTAATATTGTTTACGTAATATTTTTATGCAGGCCGACACAGTCTAGCTTTGCCGAAATGATTGCATTAATTTGACACAGGAACAAAATATATGTAGTTTATTTCGCATCAACACAACAAACATTTAATCGAAATTACGGCATCCGCGAGTTGTCCAGTAGGGGGCGCTGAAAATGCGGGAGTGGAAAATGCAGGAGTGGAAAATAATCATGAGCTAAAACATATGGAAAGCCGTCCATACAGAAATCTCTGACGGTCGAAGCTCCTATCAGGATGTGTTTGATTGTCAATGGTCGAAAGTCGCCAATTAGTGGCAAGCCCAACCGAACTGACCCCTGATTCCTAGAGTCAGAGTCATACACTTTGATGTAGAGGCCGACTCCGACTCCGGAGCTCAAAAACTCCGAGTGTTTATTCTCTTGTTGTACTCAGTTTTTTCGCGGACGTGTGTGCAACGCATATGATTATTACAGTCGCATGTTAGTTTACTGTATAATATGACTCGTGTGCTTGTGTGATACGTACATTTATCTGTGTGTCCGTATGCCGCACTTTAATGCCATTTCGCATCGCGATACGTAACTTAACTGTGTATTTACGCTACGTAGACCTATGCACAGTGAACTTTCCGAGATTATGTCGCATGTATATTTATTTTCGCACGTAGGCCTATATGTTTTTCCTTATCTATTAAATTACATTACAAGCTTTTATTGGAAATTATCAGAAAATTACAAACACGGACGTCGTAACGATCAACCAATATGCAAAAACAAAGGCCGTAACGAGTTTAACGAACTAAATTCAAATAACTTAAGATTCTTTCAAAATAATCTCGGTTTGGTGTTCCATACGACTTACTCCTGCTTTTTCCACTCCTGCATTTTCCACCCGTGCGATCTACTCCTGCTAATTCCACTCCCGCATTTTCCGCCCTTGCAATTTTGACCGTATCGCATTTTCCACTCCCGCATTTTCAGTCGCCCCGTCCAGTAGCCCCCCTCCCGATGGGGCGTCACGTGCAGGGGAGGTAGGAATTTTTTTTTCTACCAGTCGAAATACGTCTGCCTCCGGTGCGGAA
>Ga0209780_1001247_pt1 | contig 16329 bp, 12 predicted proteins | sample WorMetexBAHAMAS2_FD_187384 | JGI IMG/M metagenome (GOLD analysis project Ga0209780, IMG submission 187384) | Marine gutless worms symbiont microbial communities from Max Planck institute for Marine Microbiology, Germany - Inanidrilus exumae... | ecosystem: Host-associated > Annelida > Digestive...
ACAGTGTCTTACCAGTGCAACACTAAAACATAATAACTGCTGCACTTCAGGAACAACAGTACTGTCTGTCTGTCACATTGCATAACCTCCTCAGGCCCAGGTACACTTCAGATCGTTGAGCACCATACTGTTCTAGCCCACCATCTTTAATTTTTGACATTTGGGCACTGGCACGCTGCCCAAATGTCAAAAATAAAAGATGGTGGGCTAGATCAGTATGGTGCTCAACGCTCTAAAGTGTAACCATTTGGGGTCACTGTATGCCGCAAACGCGCGACTTTTAGTCCAGCAGCCTATGTGCCGTCTTAGGAGATCGAAATAGAATTTAGAAATACGACATAATATGATTTAAAGGACTTTTTTCAAGCTGCACTGCAAAGCGGTAAAATAAAAATTAATAAAACATATTTAAGATTAAGGCCAACAAAGACTCAACCTTCAAGGCCAAGGACTTCAGATGTGTCCTTATGGACAGTTCAAGGCCAAGGACAACAACACTGGTGCTTGCGCACCCCTTACTTGTGTTTGCAAGGCAATGAATGCATCCTTTGTTATACCATGCTTCAGGTAACCACATGAGCTACTACAAACCTTTCAACACGAATTTCTGAACTTTGGTATATTTGCACAATGATGTCATCTACAAAACCGGAAGCACATAACATTGCAACGACGCCGCAGTAGGACCGAGCCACGGCCATAGGTAACATGCAAACAATGGTAAAGGACGTGTTGCGTGTGGTGTCGGAGATATCCTGACGGACACACACGTACTCATCACAATACTTGCGCACCTCTTACGGGGGCGAAATTATCTAGTCAACTGTTCTAAGCGACGACAATATGCAGTTTGTCTAGTTGCAACATTAGCTGCATGCAAGGAACAACCAAATACATTTAGTGCGGAGATTAATACATTGGGAGCAAAGCGTGTATGGTGTAGCTATGGTGTGAGATGCATGCAGCGAAAGAGATGCTGGCGTCTTGTGTTAGCATGACGTTTTACCGCGCGACGCTATGCTAGCGAGGTATGTGCTGTCATCGTGTCGTGTGTCCGTCTGTCACAAGTCTGAGTTCTACGAAGATGCTTAAACCTAGGATCACGCAAACAACGCCGTACGATAGCCCAGGGACTCTAGTTCATTAATGCCAAAGATATCGGCGAAATTCAAAGGGGCGCCAAATAAAGGTGGGCTAGGTTACAATCGACAACTTTTGACGAATACATCTCGTTATATGTCAGAAACGGTGAAAGATAGGGATATAGTTACTATGTAACGTCAGTAGGAACTCGCATGCGTTGTATCGAATGGTGCTATTTGCAATGACCTTGGGTGACCCCAAACCACCCCATTTCCCACTATTCTATATCCCTATTCGTATCTTCATAGTGGGTGGAGATAAAGACTTCAAATCATCCATGAAAGGGGCGTGGTCAGGTCACGCGAACTATTTAAATTTTGGTGGGTACCAACCATAGGCCTATATCTTTAACGGCTGAAGCTAGAGTGATCACATTTTGTATACAAGTAGACTATATCATATCCAAGCTTAATGATGACAAACCACCCCTAAAGAGGCGTGGTCAGAGTCACGTGACCAATTTGTCAATTTTGATGCCCGCAGTCATATCCGGAACGGCTGAAGTAAAGATCGCCAAATTTTGTATGCAAGTATCAAGTGCTTGGCTTTCGATAACAGACATTGCCCAATGGGCGCGTTTTGTTAAATTTTGCCCCCAATCCTATCTTTGGAATTGGTGAAGCTATAAGCATTTCAAATTTCGTGTGCACATTGATACATAGGATTACTAGTGAACGCATCATATATTACCCCCGAAAGGGATGTGCGATGTGCCACGGTCACGTGACCTCTTTAAATTTTGGGAAACATGTGATAATATCTCGTTGACGGTGCAATACATAAAGACATAGTTGCAATGGAACACTAATAGGAAATCGTATGTGGTCATTGCCAATGACCTTGACAGTCACTTTTGCCGTTTGAAACCTTCCTATCCTATGCCTCGTGAAACAGCACGAATTTATTAACACAGCGCGTCGCGCGGTTCCTCTGCAGTAGCAGAGCTTCTTGTAATTGTTACGACGTTATTAGCGGTAAGTTAAAAGGTATACATACAACTATTTTCGTTAAAATTTTATAGTGATCAAGCCGTCAAGTCGGTGTTTCGGATTATAGAAAATATTTCCATAGTAAGCTTATATTAAGATCTTGAGCGCAGTTTTATTATGGTTATATGTCAATGTAAAGAATAAACCGCAAACGTCAAGCATTGGACGACATTGACTGGATTGGAAGGACCATTGCGATTATTGTTAGTTAAGTTAGTTAGTTAGTTAGTTAAAGAATTTACATTAACGTGACATAGGGCCTAAGTCCTAAAACTTCTAGGTCACGGAACAAAAAACAGTGAGTCAAGTGCTAGTGCAGTTCGTTATAAAGTTAGACAGTGTATGATCGCGCGAACAATAATAGGGTTTACAACTGTATTCTCGTACGTAGGCCTCGTACGCAATCGTATGCCGCCAAAGCCCGTCCGTCGATGTGCGTCCAGTAAGGCGCTGACAACTTCCCAGCTCTAGAGTTGCTATGTTCTGCAATACGTGATGAAGGTGTGATACACAGCGTACAGACGACGTGTATCACACAATCGTGTCGGATGGTCCTCCGAACCACGCTACAGTGAACGCGCCGTAACAACTCTGACGAGCCGCCGTCCGCGTCACTCGTACGCTGACCCTGCCCCGTAGCCAGCTGCGTGACTCCACCTTCAGACGCTATAAATGTGATAGAGACCAACCAATTGTCGTATAGTTCACTGTGGACGGCGTGGACAGCAAGTCAGGCGAGTTATTTCGTTATTTTATGAGATTTATGAGAAGAACAGTATTTCAGAATTGACAAACTTGACGTTTTGCGATAACAATTATGCACATTTTGTTTAGCAAACAGTAAAGCTAACAATACGTTTAAAACGCGAGGTTTTAGTGGATTTGATTTGTGTGCAGGTGATACGGCTCGTGGCAGAGATGATGGCAGCTTCTTGCAGGACGAAAGCTGTACAGAGAAGAGTTTGCGGCAGCAGCGTCAACCCGACAATGAACGAAATGGTAGTTGAAGCCATTCGACGAAACAAGGATCCGACGGGTATGATTTTAATTTATGTGCGTCTTTAGTGCACTAGGTGCTAGATTTGGCAATTAACGTGCAGTGGATGATGTTCCCTGACCGTGACTGAGCGACATGAAAAGCATCCGGCCTCCTGTAAAAATCTACAGTTATCCGAAAATGGTTTGTTTTGGACCTGGCCCAACTTGGCAGTAAGTTCTGCTACGGAAAGAAGGCTGGTTAATCAAAAACTGATAAGTACATGTACAGGGTGGGCCAAAACAAGTGTTCAGAACAAGGCGTTGAAAACAATTGCATTGGTGTTCCAACGCGATTTGCGTGATTGTTGGAAGATTTGGGCAGTCAAACGCAGTGGCCTTGGCTTTTGGTCCACCATGTATAAGAAGTTTACATGTACGATCTAGCTTGTTATATAATTCGCTCAAGTGCAGAAAATCCGAACACAGACAGCTACAGTACCGGTATTCTTTTTTTAAAACCGCTTAAACGTAATTACGAATAGTCTTTCTTGGTGCCATGTACGTACAATAACAAGTATATTGCCTTATTAGCCGTTTTTTTTGTATTTCTACATTTACTTACGCCGTTTTTTGAGTATGCATATATACTGTATAGCCGCCATGTTTATAGGCCACGCCGTCACGGTGCTTCGACGCATACTGAAAATAAGCTTATCAGTTAAATTTCGTTTTTGCGTGCAATAATGCGTATTGTGAAAATGAAGTATAAAATGTGAAATTCTGCGTAATCGTCGATGTGTACGCTTTGATTTCTCACCTGCACCGTAATTATTGCGCGTTGCTAGGAATTTCGCTGCAGGGCGTTAAGACGTACATACTGCACAACTACGCGGGAGTCGATCCCAACACACTAAGGGTGCGAGTGACGAAGGCTCTCGACGAATGTCTGAAAAACGGACTGATACGCAAGCCCGAGACTTCCGACGAACAGCCGGCGGTGCTTGATAAAGCAGGTCCAGGCTGTTTTCTTAATTTAATCAAAATTCCTTGGCTAGCATCGTGTCGGCCTGCAGTCCTACGATTGATCACTGCAGTGATACATACATACATAAGAGTTCTTTGTATAGCGCATATAGATAGTCGATCAGCAAGAAATTCTAGTTAAGAGACAGTGAAATTATGTGAGTAATATGGTCTGTACGTTGTATGGCATGTCGCACTGTGCAAAGCATCTGGTGAAGATTTGACACGTTATATAAATAAAATTGAAATAAAGTTGAATCACGAGGTTTAAGAAAAGCTTTTAAGTGTTAGCACTAGATCGGCGACCTGACTGTAAAAATGCTCCAAAATGTTTACATTTCCTTGCCCTACAACATGGCGGCCAGAACAGCTAGCATAGACAAAATCTCGTCGAAATTACGTCAATGTCAACCTATTTATAGCGCCTCTTCGGCATGTTCTCAGTGGGTCTCTTCGATTATCGTTCGTACTCGTTACGATGGGATGCGATGCGAAACGCAACGTAAAAAGACGCGTCGTTTGGTACCGTATATACTACCGGTACGCATGATCGAAAATCTGTCTTACGGCCAGATTTAAACAGCCTGATACTCGTTCAATTAAGATGGCTGCCGAAAATAATGCAAGTCCTTGACTGTCGGCCCTGTGGCCTTGAGGTTCGGCATTTGGGTCCTTGCGTTATACCCGATGTACACCCTAACGCGTGGCCCGTGGGAACTATGGTGTTCCGATGGTGGACTGTCACCCTGTATTGTGTTTTGAGGGCGGTTTGTTGGTGGTTGCAGCGCCTGCACGGCGTGTGGTGAAGACGGCGGCAGGTCGTGCCACAGCGCCGCGGAAGACGACAAAGTCGTCATCGGCAAAGCCGCGGACCGGCGGACCGGCGCTGATCTGTCCATCAGCGGGCACCTGCTCCACCCGTCGGACCACCGCCTGCGCCAGGAAACCAAAGTCGACCCCGCGGATGTCGTGCAGCGGTGGCGGCTGTGCGTCATCGTCGGCTGCCGCCTGCTCACGACGCCCGTCGACAGCCGCTTCAACTCGTCCGAGAAAAACGACCGCCTCCGGGACCAGCGTACGCGTCCCAACGACGAGGACCACCGCGTCGACGAAGACGACAACGACGACGAAAACAGCACCGAAGAAACCGGCGAAGAAGGCGCTCGTCTACAGATCGCGAACTGCGGCAGCTCAGAAGGACAAACCTAAACACAAAACAACCGCAAAGAAGTCGACTACGGTATAGTTGAAGTCGCAAACGTAACTATGTTGCGTTGAGTGACGTAGAAATACTATTTATGTTATCTACGAGCAGAAATCGAAAGTCAAAAGTCGTATTAAAACGCATGCAGCACACCTGTAGGCCTACATACAAGACAATATAAAACACCGTATTTTGTAGACTAGTGCAGTGTGAAACTATGTGCAATTATTGAGAATCAAGCACTGATTAACCGGTTAACCCTGACTAAACATTAAACTTACTTACTTACTTACTTACTTACTTACTTACTTACTATTCCTGGGTCCAAATGACTTAATCAAGCATTCTTGGGTGTTTATTGTTAAAATTTTGACTTGTGTGTAAAGTTTTGACGAATATGATTTTCAAAATTAATCATCACGACAGTTTTAGCTAAAATTATCGCACCAAAATCAAGGACCACGCTTATATCAACCGTCAGTACGCGGTCAGCCGTTGAAGTCTGTACGTCATGGGCGTAAAGTCTCGTCCGTACCAGCAGAAATGTCGAAGCATCATTGTCGACTGCTACAAATCGAACGATTCTTTTCGACAAAGTCGAAACAAATTGAACATGTTCAGTTTGTTAAGTCTTTGTCGAAAGGACGAAATTTCACGAAAAATTGTTGTAGCCGTTTTTGGCAACAATGTTGAAGAAACATTAGACTTTGTCGAACGAATCGTTTCGACTAGTAGCATTCGACAATGATGCTCCGACATTGTTGCTGTTGTGGACGGGACTGAACACATTCAATAATGCAAATTTTTACTGACCGCTTAATAGTGGTCCAGGATGGAGCAGCCGGGCTGGCGAGTGTGTAGGCAATGACTTAGAACTAGATGACCTACACAAGATATTCATTTTCGCTTGCTACTTCATCTTAAACAATAGGTCAGGTTCGAAGGTTAGTCATAAGTCTTTAAGTTGACGGTGACAGGAGGCAAAATGTTGCCTAAGTCGGTGCGACCTCGAGTTGGAGCTTTCTAGTATTATATCTTTATCCCCGCGAAAGCTCCGGAGTCTTCACCTGATTGAAGTTGAGGGCATTATTGTCAAGAAGAAGCGAGGGAATGTTTTCACCGGCGTTGGTTTGTCTGTGTGTCTGTCTGTTACCACGATAACTAAAAAATTGTGGACGGATTTGTAACAAATTTTATGGAAAGGTTGCTAGGGGGAAAGTTCGGGTTTCGTTACGATCGGTAGAGGGATGTGGAAGTAACGGTCAAAAAAGTCGGCGATTGCTTTCGCGGGGATATGTACTCTCTGAGTGTTTTCCATCTAGTTTCTACTGCGCTAATTTGACAGTAAATGAATGTTTTGTGCCGTATCAGGTGAGACCGGCTGCGTGCAAAGTGACGCGGAAGCCGCCGACAGCGCGCAGATCATGTCGTACTTGCTGCGAGTAGACAACTGATTCGACAGCCATCCGTCCCAGTATTGATTTTAATGACACTACGAGGCCTGTGTTGGTTGCAAACAGTACATTCTGCAATTCTTTGTCCTCTCAAATACTTGTTGTAATGTTACTGTCATCCTGTCACAAAATTTATTCGTTTAAACAATACATTGTTTATTTTAACTTGTGTGCACTTATTTTATTTTGCAACTCATAAATGAACTGTGTATTTTAGTTACATTTCATTTGCTGTACCAGAACATTACAGTTTAGTTAATAATTGTATTTTCGTTTCTTATACTTATGATTGTTTTCTAATTATATGATTTGTCGTTATTATGACTTATTGACATGAAAAACGGAAAGAAAATGTAGCTATAGGTTCTAACTAAAAGGCATGTGAATACTAGCTAATTGACCCAAATTATATTTAAACAAGTTTAACTTTAAATGTACTGGATATGGAAAAAAATACCCTAACCCTAGTAAATGAGTTGAACCTAAAAGTGCCATCGGACGTTCAACTAGAACTTCTACAATAGGCCTACCGGAATTGGTGAAAAACCGGAGACTGGTGCCAAGTGTACGACTTGTCCTAGTTGTAATAGTTGCTTAGTCGGCTGGTACACATCCTGATATCCTCTACTGCGAAGTGATGCAGCTGATGAAAATTGATGCTGTTTAATGGTATTGCAGGATTAATAGAAATTAGTGTTGTAAGCTTTCGTGTATACGGACAAAACGATTCGTTACCATGCGCTGTCTCTGACAGACGCCATATCAACGCTGATGTTTGTGACTCTGCGTCGCGCTAACAAAATAATATATCGTACCCAAAGCCGTAAATTACGGCTTTGATCGTACCCTGTGCATTGAGCGAAATTATCGAAATTGGCAGGAAGTAAGTTATCCATTTTCAGCGGAAATGGATTACGAAAATAGACATAGTAGCCAACAGTTGTGCCTAAACGTGCATATGGTGGGCTTTAAAACGCATTTTATCGAGCTTAAAGCTGCGTTCACACCGGATGCAGTGCAGTGCCACGATTCGCCGCAACATGCCGCAGTATGCCGCACGACCCAAGAGCCAGTGGAATAAGGTTATAGGCTCATCGTGCGTGTTGTCACACTAGTATATGACGTGAGAAATGACTAGTGAGATAGACTAGTGCTAAGTTTGTTATTTCTGCAAATGATTTTCACAGTTAACATTCGCCCATCGGTGGCTCTTACATAGTAAACGAGGCTATCCGTGCACTTTCTTGCATACATTTATTATGTATTAGCAAGTTTACAATACGCAATTGTCTTGCGTCGCGTCACGTTGCGTCTCGCATTGCGTTGCGTTCCGCTATGAACGCGGCTTCAGGCCTATTGCACCGACTAATGCAGTATACAGTACAATACGATACGACTGCACGAAAAGCTGACACGTGGCCAGCTGATATTTAACTTACTATAACGAATGGCACAGTCGGCGGCAGTATAGGGTTCTGGTGCAAGTAAAATGTATGACCACGATTCAATACACCGTTGACGTACGTCGCGGGCGGTTTACCTGTATGACATTTGCGTGATGCAGGTAATGATGCATCACGTGACGTTCTCCGATTATCAATCGATTACACCGACAACTACATATATAGCCTAACTTAGCTATAATTCACCTGCATATTCTGTCCTATGGACATGACGCCGACGGACGCCACGCTGACGACCCCAGAGTACTCGGTGGAAATATCTGGTAAGCATAAGACAGTTCTCGCTGTTTATCAGTCACCGTGTCGGCAAAGTTTAATACATTTTAATGAAACTGAATTATTCAAATTTACTTTCTGTCTGGCTGAAATAGGAAGACCTCGTCCGAGAGCTAACTTACAACCGGCAGCACTGTCTTTAACAATAGCGCATTATTATGCTGAATCGAACCTTAACAACTAGATCGACAAGTATCAAACCAAACCGGTGCAGTCTATTCTGACACGCGACGCTAATCGTGTGCTAACACATTTCGCCGAGACGTCTTTTTGGTTTTTGCACAGCCGGTCTTTCTGCGGGTTTTCGATGCGGCTATTGTAAATATATTTTACTTTTCCCGCGGTAGGTGGTTAATGTATTGCGGTCAGCGTTCTGTATGTCTGTCTCTACGTCTGCCCGCTCGCATAATATCTCAAAAACCACATGTGCAAATTTCACCAAATTTCTGTACGTGTTAACTGTGGCCTCTGACGGCAACGCAATGTGTTGTACTTCCGGTTTTGTGGATGACGTCATGTTTCCACATAACGGAGCGAATGGGCCAGAATCAAAGACGACGCGTATGTTCCGTCGACTTCGCAAGGTGGCGCTACCGCGGGCGAAAGTGCTGTCTAATGAGGCGCTTATGTATGAAATAAAACTTGAAATATAATTGAAACAAAACTAGTAATAATAACAATAAATAATACTAATAAACACATTTGTATATTGCATATTAGGTCGTAACATCAGAAACGCTGGGACCAGGCAGCGTGTTAGTGAGCAGAGGAAAGAGAAAAGCCTGGGAGAAGAGGAATGTCTTTAGCCTAGACTTTAAAACTGTGACGGAGTCGCTATTCAGAATAGTTTTCGGTAGCGAGTTTCAGCGCATCGTCTGCGGCGCTCTTCATCGAAATTGTTTTATTTCAGTTTTGGTTCAGCGCTACAAAAAAAACTGAAATAAAACACTGAAACAGTATCCATCACGTTGCGTCGCCTGACGCGCGATCTGCAGAAGTGACTGCGACAACAGCTGACAACGTACAGTCTGTTCATCGTCCTCCGCGTTTTCGTCTGACATGTTTGATTTTGAGTGATCAACTTCTGTTATTTATTCCTATTATTGTGTCATTGTAAGTGAATGTGTGCGTTTGCCACTATTCCAAATAAATACAGCCAGACCGTAGTTACGCTAAAAGCACGGATACTGTGTGTTAACTTCTGTGAACGTTTTTGTTTCAGCGTTTTTTCACATGTGAGCGACGCTGAAATGAAACTGAAATAAAATCAATTTCGATGAAACAGTGCGCTATTTTTAGTTTAGTTTTATTTCAGTTTTTATTTCACATGTAAGCGCAGCATAAGATTGCAGGCTTGATTGGCAGTCACGAACAAACACTGATTGGGTTTTCAACTCCAGCGCATCTCTGCCTCTGACTGTAAGATGGTTCTGTAGCGCCTCTTCTGCCGCAATCGATAGGCCAACCTTTTATTACAAGTATACTTTCGGTCAGTTAGACATACAAATACTGGTACATATTTCACTATTCATAAGCAACGTGTGTTTTATAACAATGATTCGACCATTCCTCCCCATATAGCACAATATAACAAGTCTTCGCTGCCACTGACAGACCCGCGCGACACAGTGCCTCGCGCCCACCGTGAGATGTCGACGGTCAGTGTTATAAAATGTGATCGATGACGGTCACCAGTTTACCACACTAACCGTCCACCTAAGTTGACAGCACCTGAGACGATCAGCCGTTCCAGAGATATGGTTGGTGCTCACCAAAATTTAAAATGGTTCACGTGACCTAACCACGCTCCTTTCACAAACATTTTGCCATCCATGGGCTAGCACTTGCTGCCTTCAACCTACCTACCAAATTTGAAGTCGTGTCTTCACTCACGATATAAAAGGCGACACAAAATGTCGAAAATGGGATGGTTCGGGGTAGTTAGGGTCACTCTAGGTCTCTGGAAATAGCACCATTCATTAGAGCACATACGAGTTCCTATTAGCGTTTCATGTGATCATGTCCCCTTGCACCGTTTGTGAGATATAGCGAGATATTGGTCGAAAATCGTTGTTTCAACCTACCCCACCTCTATTTGACGGAAATTGACGCCTCGTTGGGGGTGACCGGTGAACCCGTTGGAATTTTGCCGAGATTTTTGGCATCAGAAAACTAAGAGGCTCTGGGCTATCGTGTGGCGTTATCTGCGTGATCTTACGTTTAGCCGTTTTGGTACAATACCGGTGTGTTACGGATAGACGGACGGACAGACAAACGGACGGACGGACACACCACGACAGCATATACCGCGCTAGCATAGCGTCGCGCGGTAACAAAATATGTACTCACAAGGCTTATTAATATGTGCACGGTTCCTATGTTCCATTGTGCGTTATTTTCGAACGTCTATATAAATGACTCGCTCGTTTTCGCTATTTCAATTTTTATGATGAGTTGCATGCTGGCGGTGAAACAAAGCCTGCGAGGTAAATAATTCGGCGTTGTTCCTACCTGTTGTGCAGCGATGACGTCAGCAGGTGCTACATCATCACAAGTAAGTTTATATTTCAACAGCTCTCTGGTGACCAGTGATGGTCGGGGTTGGTCGCCGTTCACGGACACCGCGCCGCCGGATTTCAACCATTCCATCCACAGCGGTCAGCAAGATGACTTCAACCTCACTACGCTTGCCGGTATAGGTATTTTGTCATTGTCTCTATCAAAACAAAATGCAGTCGGAGACGACAGACTTCGCCCCGGTGCCGCCACATAGCGAATTGGACGAAACATTTGCGTCGTCTATTCTTGCCCATGAGCTCCATTATGTGAATACATGACGTCATCCACAAAACCGGAATTACATAAAGTATTGCATTCCCGTCAGAGAAGGACCAAGCCACGGTCACAGGAAACGTGTACAGAAAATATAGTGAAATTTGGACTGTGGATTTGTTTGAGATACGTGAGCGGACAGACAGACAGCAAACATACAAACACGCTGATCACAATACTTTGTACCCCTACAGGGGTGAATAATTACTATTGCTTGATCGATGAATGATGTTTTCTAGTAGTACTTTGTCACTGTCTCGCGGGTCTGATCAATCGGCGACAAACGTAGACGACAGTGATTCATGATGTGTACGCAGCCTGTATGTGTGTCTGTGTGCCCGTCTGTCTGTCTGTTGGTCACGTTCGTGAGCCCTGTGAAAACGGCTGAACCGATCGAGATGTCGATTGGAGAGCAGACTCGGGAGGACCCAAGGAAGCATTATTAGATGGGGGTCAAGACTGCTAAGGGGATGGGACAATTTTGGGGGTGTCCGGTCCATTGGAAAACATTGTGAGTCACTTCTGAGGTGTTCGCAGCAAAGAAAATCAATAACGTCATCAGCGCGACTGCTGCAGCCGACTGCACTGTCCCTGACTGGCCGGTGACACATTAACGTTTTCTCGTAAAAAAATCCGCCCGCCCCTTGCGATGGGGCGTCTCGTCAAAATTATGTGACCACTTGTTCAATTATTGCATTGTATCGTGTAGGACTGCCGGAGGTCGAAGTTGTCGACGTAACGAGAATAATTCAGATGCTCGGTGAAGCTGTCATAGCGATAGCTGCGATCGCCGGGAACCTGCTCGTCCTAGCTGCCATAGCAACCGTGTCGTCACTACAGACTGTCACCAACTACTACGTCGGCAGTCTTGCTGCCGCCGACCTGCTTGTTGGCCTACTGGGCAAGTGCACGCCAGCTCTCGACTTATTCCAAAGGCGGTTCCAGCATTTCCATTTTGGGGGTCTGTGGGTCCGCACATTCAGATGGATGGCACCTCACACACAAACATTTTTTTCATGTCTCCAGTTAAGCTTTTATCTGTTTTTCGTTACCAAAGGTAGTTAACAAAGTAAACTTATATTTTAGTTATATTTCATTGGGGAAGCCAAGCATCTGAGTGGGGACGTGGCCACTGACCCTCCCCATAGAATCGCCCTTGCATTCATCTGTCTACTGCCACAGTACATGTTATCCATCCCGACATACTGAGCGGCTTAGAGACGAATATGATATTTAACAAGTCTCAGCTGTCGCAGACGAAGCGCGCGACGCGCTGCGTCACGCCCATGGTGTAGTGTGATAAACTGGCGACGGCTGTGGATCGAATTAAGTTGACAACACAAATGGCTACACAAATCTACAGGTTATACGTTTTTTTCTGCTCGACGCCATTGACACGTTACGAATACGCCATTTACTGGCTCGATACTTTAAGCATTTTGACTATAGCATTCGCAGGCCTGTTTCATGTGCGAGTCATCCGGTGTTTTTAATGTCGCATACTATATTCTGCAGCTGTTAGGTGGCCTATTTACCAAACCACCAATGTGACATTACTGGCATGATTTCGAAGGCGCAACGGGTAGATACGACATTGGACTTGTGATCAAGAAGTCACGGATTTGACTCCAGGTCCGGGCGCGGCTGAGTAACAACTCTAGACAAGTAATTCACGCCCTGGTCTTGGACCGTTCGAAAGTGGACAGGAACTGTGTAATTTTGTGTGTACTAATTTTCACATGTCGACAGTACAACTAATATCCAACGCGGTGGATTTGTGCTCGGCGCCATACTGCCTCCCGTCAAATTACTGTGACCACTTGTTGTTTTTAGTTCTTTCATTATTTTTCTGTTCTGGTTTCATGCGGTAGATTAAGCTGGCCAACCGCCACCACTTTGGGCGCATATTAATAGTATCGTATCGTATCGTATCGTATCGTATAACTAAGCAATGCAATAAAAGTTGATACCGCCTGATGGGCGGTGACGCTGTGCGGCTCGGAATGTAACCGGCCAACGCAGCCTTTCATCCTTTCGAGGTCGATAAATGAGTAGTGAGCTGTAATCGGATGTGCGCTGCCTCGCTCAGGTGACGCCATCTGGTGAATGCTTATCTTACGGAGTAAAGGCAGGATGGTTCATTCAATTTGGTGGACAAAATTAAACGGGTGAATAGCAGGTAAAAATGTGTGATCCCTCTAATTCCTGGGCGCATTAGAGGTGTTTACGACGATGCGCTATACACATCGACGTTTACTTTACTTTACTTTACATACTTACCTTTTAGTGTGTTTCCAACACGCTTGCCGGTGGTGAGGTACGGTCAGGCTCAGATAACTTAACCGTCAGTTAACTAACCCACTTTCCTACACTGCTATTGGTCGATGTGATGCGTGACCCAACGCTGTCATGACTTCTCCGCTGAGTTAACCTAAAGTCACATGAGCTTGGTGCAACCGGACCATAACAAGTATGTCGGTCCTCCTTATTGTCGGGCCGAAATGTACGCAGACCGAGTCGCATGCTGCCCCCTGGTGAGTCACGGTAAGTATGCCGACGGGACAGACTGACAGACGGACGGACGTCAGACCGTTACATTATGCTTTCCGCTAGACGCGGCCAGCGTAATAAATCGATAGGATGTGTCTTGGCGACAGGCATGCCGTGCGTCTTGGTCGCAGACAGCGGTCTGCCGACCAACTTCCTAGGATGTTTGGCGGTCAACTCAGTCATCATCGTGTTGACGCAGATCTCTATCTTCGGTCTGCTGGTGATCGCCATCGAGCGCTACTACGCCATCCGCTACCCGTACGACTACTGCCGCTACTGCACGCCACGCCTCGCCGTCGTCGTCATCGTCGTCTACTGGCTGGCCGGAATCATTGTCGGACTCGTCCCAATGTTCGGCTGGAATCGCGGTTAGTCCACTGCACGGCCACATTCAGGCGGCAGCTATACCGTACGCGCTGCAGTTAACGGCCTCGCCGTCTTCAGTTTCTTCGTAGAATTTCTTTTGCAGTTGAAATTATAATTTATAATCGTCTCGGCGGCGTTCTCGCCGAGTTCAGTTGTTACCCAGCCTTATGACGCTGACCGCGCCTCTAGCGGAAAGCGTAATGTAACTGTCTGGCGTCCGTCCGTCTGTCCGACTCAGCAGCAAGCAGCATGCGATGCGGCCAGTATTTAAAAGTCAAAGGATTTTATCGCGTGACTTCCTACTACAAAGTAAGTGTTTTTTTACCTATGACAGTGTTTTACGAAACCGGAAATTGTCGGACGTTAGCATATGCAGTTGCTAAAAAGTGTTTAAAAGTGAAAGGCATTACTCTTTACGTGATTTGCATAGTCAAAAAAACAGAAGTTATCGTGGTCTGCAGAGTTAGCAATGAGCAAAAATTCTGTGCATGTGCAGTGATAGAGTGAAATCGGGACGCAAGACTTGTTGTTTGTGAGGCAGGGAAACTAGCGGAGTTCGTTGAAGGGTCACCGTGTTCGTTCGTGGCCGTTATTGACATGGCTTTCATGGTGTACATCGTCTTCTTCGTCTGCGTCCTGACTCCTCTTGTCGCCATGTTTGTCGTCTACGGCTACATCTACAGTGTCGTGAGGCGTCATTTTGCCCGCATCGCCGCCATGATGCCGCCGCAAGCCGTCTCCATGTCAGTCGTGCAGTCGCAGGACCCGGCCGTCAGCCAGTCGTCGTCTTCGTCGTCACGTCGAGGGACTGAACCAGAAAGTTCGAACAACAGCGAGTCGACAGTTCCAACAACTCGCGAAGGTATCACGCTGTCAGCATTGACAAAGGTCATCAGTAGGGGGCTAATGAATACTCCCTGTAAGTTTCATCAGGATTGCTCGAAGCCGTTCATAAGATATCGTGGTAACAAGATGTGTTCGGACGAACGGACGAACGAACGCGGCGGACGGATAGCCCGAAAAATATAATACCTTCGCCGACAATGTCCGGTGGCGAAGACATAAAATACAAACAATGCTGAAGTTATATATCGATAAATGTGTCGTCGATGTACAGACCAGGCCGTGATGTACTACTCGCAGAAGCAGCATCAACGTCGTCATCATCGTCATCAACATCAGCAGCAGCAGGCCGCATCCGAGACGAGAGCTGGGGATGAGTCGAGGAAGTTGTCGTGGAAGAAGGAGATCCGAGCGGCCAAGTGCTTCGGCGTGTTGCTGGTCGTGTTCGCCGCCTGCTGGCTGCCGCTGCACGTCATGAACGCCGTGTCGCTGTTCGGCGATCGCACTAACCTCACTGTCGTCAAAGTGGCCGTCATCTTGAGTCACGCCAACTCGGCCGTCAACCCGCTGCTCTACGCGTACAGCAACAGCGCATTCGTGGCCGCATTCCGCATGGTCTGCCTTCCGCAGCGACACGTGGCGCCGTCGTCCACCGGAGCGGACGCTGGCACCTCCAGTGTCAATGCCTGACGCTTTTCAGTGCAGTGACAAACTAGAACAAGAGCTCAACAAGTGCTGAGATAGGCGACCAGGAAGCGCCGGTGCCAGCGGGGACCAGGGGGGCTGGCTCCACAAGAAAACTTGCCCCTCCCTGGGCGGGGCTGTGGCCAGAGTTTTTCCTAATATATCGCTCGCTATGTGTTCCTCATAAAACTCTCTTTGGCCCCCTCTACTTGCTAGACTCTGGTGCCGGTACTGCGACCAAGTCGAATTACAGTGAATTCAGACGACACAATATGTTCGGCTACTTTTGGGCAGTTGGGCGCGAATTTCGACGCCGGCCGTGCAACCAGGTGTTCCATGTCTGAGCGATCGCATAGGCGATCGGGTATATATGCCTTCGGTATAATACCCGGTTTCCTAAAACTGTTCTCGATCGAGGATCGAAGTCAGACCGACCGCGTTACTGCCACGCCAAGACCCGCTTGACATTGACCTTTGACTTTGATCAATGACCTTGACTTTCAATCCCAGAAAAGCTGTGGTCA
>Ga0209780_1001248_pt1 | contig 16322 bp, 7 predicted proteins | sample WorMetexBAHAMAS2_FD_187384 | JGI IMG/M metagenome (GOLD analysis project Ga0209780, IMG submission 187384) | Marine gutless worms symbiont microbial communities from Max Planck institute for Marine Microbiology, Germany - Inanidrilus exumae... | ecosystem: Host-associated > Annelida > Digestive...
GACACAAAATAGGTCATTTCGGAGGCGTTATGTGAGCTTTAAACAACTTAATAACCAGGCTGCCAGCCATTTTATTGTTCGTTTAGATGGTTGACTCTCGTGGGCGGTGGGCCCAAAGAAACATGTGATGTGTAGTACATAGAGTCGAGATCCCTGTCTCCAAATCCCTCGGGATCCTTGATACCGAGGACATAAGAAATAATAATAATCATTTTCACCACACAACTCAAGCCCGAAACCACAGCAGTCGGGAGACGGGGTACCCACTACCCCGGAGCTTTCTTTTCGGACTGGTGAAAATTTCACAACTATGGTCGTGCCTTGAATGGCCGGACCCATGGACCCTATTGGCCAGCCACATTCTGCACCCAAACCCAACAATTAGCCACCTTAGGGCAATTATGGCCATGCAGCTGTGCAGGGATAATGGTTTTTCAATAGTAAACGACTTTATTCACTATCAACGTTAGATCACGGGTGTAGGTCAAATATTTCAACACAAGACACCAGTATTATGTGGTTGGACATGCACTTCATTATAAGAGACACGACAACTGGCGCGCACTGCCTTAATGACTTGCCTGATGATTACTGATTTTGACTGCATGCAAAATTGCCGCATTCTGCACAGCGTAAAAATGAGACAACTGGACGGGGTGCACCCCAGAAGCATAAACCAGTTATCATTGTCAAGAGCCAACTTGTCATGCGCAGTGTCTGCGTATAAGCCGTCTAAGGCCGCGTATACACGATAAAACTGGTTGTCAAACCGGTTTGACAAACGGTTGGACCAGGGGTTGTATCGTGTGTAAAAGGACTATAGAAACAATTGGTCAAACTAATTTGACGATAGGCCGCATCGCATATCGTGCCGTTCATAAGGATTTGATTATCCCTCTCGATGCAAACCGTTCCTGCCGATGAAATGATCCCTTTTGCAACGAATACCGCAGCAGATTGCCAATGCTTTAGAATGAACGGGACAGCCACCACAAACTGCCCCTTCCCGTGGGGGAAAATCTCGACCCCATCTAATACGCATGGTTCTTTGGGGCCTTAGGCCCACGCCAGTGATGAGCCCTCGAACGGCATCTCAATCGGTTCAGCCGTTTTGCAGGGTTCGCGAACGTGACCAACACAAACAACACACACACATATACACACAGACAGACAGACCACGTTACTCCGTCTATAGCAATAGGCCGCTATTGCTAGCTATCGCTGCGATGCGGCCTAATAATAACGACATCAGCCAAGCCCACAGACAGGCAACGCCATCACGTGACTATGATAGACGTAACAGAAATGAACTAGCGTAATCGAAATCTCAGAGAAGACAACGAACTGTTCGACAAATCAGTGGCGTGTTTAGATTAATTTCAGTAAGGGGTTAACCCCTTCTGAACTTTAAATGTCGTAGTTCATTCGTGTCTGTCCATCCCACGCGACTTTCGAACGCGAATGTGTCAATAATTTTCTGCGAACATTTTTCAGAACTTTTCAACAGGGGGAAGAAGCCCATAGGCGGGAGAAAGGGCCCCTAAATACGCCACCGATGCAGACCTATACAGTACTTCAGTCTGTTTCGATCTGCTTTCAACAACCCCTTGAGGCTAACGCAACGCCTCTGATTCATTTACGTTTAAATGCTTATGACGTTTTACGAATGTTTTGCCTACTTACTTACTTACTTATTTAACACAGACCTTCAGAGGGCACAAATCTCGGAACACAGAAATGTGATGATTATCCATGCCGACGGTAGTTTTCACCGGCGTCTTTTTTCCGCATGACATCTCAAAAACCGCTGACACAGAAATGTTCCACCATGCGTCCTGGAAACCCATATATCTTGAGGTCAAAAGGTCAAAGGTCAAGATGACGAGGCACCAAAAACGGTGGCGTTGTTGGCTTCTGTACTCCTGTGAGTGCTGGCTTCTTCTAGTTGGTACAATGGGCTAAACAACGTTGTTGAAAGCGCCACAAAATTCAACTATTAAGCCGCCATTCGAGGTCGTACTCGATAGACAATCACAAATGCGTCACCCCGAGACGTCCTTCCGTACCCAAAAAATGTACGTTTTACATCGTATGACCTTGAACCTATGACCCATGACCTTGACCTTAAGATAACTTGACCCATACAGGGTCAAGATGAGCCATAGCACGCTATATATCTGGGTTAACGGTCATTTATTTTGTAAGTTATTGTTCGGACACAGACACACACGCACTGGATCGACTGCTCTATCTGGACCACTAAAGTGTCCCGCAAAATGACTGCAACGTTTCCTAAATCGATTTTCGATAGGTTAACGGTTGATGCCTCTGCGACGACCTCACCGCAAGCGTCAACAACTCCTAGCTGACGTCATCGGCGGCCAGGACTTCAGTCTACATGTATATGATGCGGACGGACATAGTCTGGGTGTTCTGTTCAATTTCGTCCGATATCATTACGTGCAGTCAAACGACAACAGTTCCGTTTAGCGCGGAATCCGGAAGTTGGAGGCGTATTTGCCCACGTCCTATACGAGCGGCCAGTAAGTACTGATGGTGGTCAGCAGCAGTGGACTGACGCATTGTAAGCAAGAAAAGAAGCGCAGCTATTGCAGAGGGACCGCGCGACGCTCTATGTTAGTAAGTTGATGCTGTTTCACGAGGTATGGCAGTTAGAAAGGTTTCAATCAACAAAACTGACCTTCAAGGTCATTCAACGGCATTGGCACTAGTGCCATTCGATAGGCCACATACGATTTCCTATTAGTCTTCTATTGCAACTATGTCTCTATCTTGCACCGTTAACGAGATATTATGACTTATTTCTAAAAATTTAAAGAGGTCTCGTGACTCTGAACACATCCCTTTTGGGGATAATATATTATACATGCACTAGTACACCTGTGCATCAATCAGCACAAGAAACTTGAAGTACCCAGCTTTTCTAATTCCACAGATATAATTGGGACAACATTTTATTCGAGGTCTTTTGACAGCCGGTGGAGTGGTGGGCTATCTCGATAGCCAACATTATCTGCCATCAATGTTGGCCCTTGAGTCGCGGGCATAGATCATTGTGCTCAAAGGTTTAGTTTAAAAAGAAAAAAGAAATTAACGCAAACAGAACATATAGCCCGCAGGGAACGCATGCCGCGCGGGGCTAAATTACTTGTAATTGGACGTGAAGTTTATAATCTGCAACGGCGCGCAGATACTCGGGCAGTACATTCCAGACAGACGGACACAGATCATATACCGCGCCAGCCCAGCGTCGCGCGGGCAAAAAGTGACTCGATACTGGCTCCTAATGGTCTCCTGCTGTGTGCCGTGTGAACTAGCGTCTTCTCAATGCTTAACTGTTGACGACAGGGACCGCTATTTGCGGATGAGAACAGTACACGCGATCAAACGTCCACATTATGCAAAACGGGCGACGATCAGAGTAAACTTACGACGTCAGCCGAACCAATGTATATACACGCACAGACCGAGTCCTGCGGTCTTTACGAGTTACTAACGATCTTCGCATCATTTCCGGAAATGACGCGAAGATCGTATTGCAGTCACTCGGCCCGCTGCAATACGCCGTAAAACGTCGTTCAGCGACGGCTCGCAGAGCGGGGGACAGGTTGGAGCGATGGGTACGCGGTCACGAGGTAACCGGTCAGTGAGACTCGTGAAAGTTAATGATAACGACGAACATGTGTAGTGACATTAACCTGTCGTTAGCGCGCATGGTATCATCCGCCGCCGACAACGACCAACGTTCAGAGTATTATATACAACGGCGTATTTTGAATCTGCTTTTCCTCTTTGAAAAGTTATGAAAAATAATGCAAAAACTGTATAGCTCAAGCAAGGAAACTATTAAGTTCAAAATACATTTGTAATACAAAAATGAAAAGGTTTGAAATATTTCTGTAGGAACTGCGAAAATCCAAACTAAAACACGAACATAACTTGAATAAAACGTCTAAATATCAGTCCGCAGAGACTTCATCTGCAGACCCTCGTGTAAGGTCCAAAATTATATCGTAATTCGCTAATACTTGCCCAAATAGATAACAGATATCGGGACTTAATGTGCGAAAGATTAACAAGTACGTCTGTCTTCGAGGACTGACGTGTATCCACACATGCCGATCCTACGTCCACACGCCGCGCAAACTTGATAGGCACGCTGTGGAGTCAGCAACTGCAACATTCATCGTCCTTCACGCGCTGGCCGATTCGTCCGATTTTGGGCTTCTGGAAGAGCAAAGTTCCCAAAAGTGTGAGATTCCCTACCCAGGACGCCGATAAACCGCCCTGCAAAATTTGACGCCGCTAGCTTTATTCTCGGCGGAGAAATCCGTAACCGTACAAACAAACGAACACAAACAAACAAACAAAATTACAAACAGTAACCGATATGTCCACACCTTGCTTATCGGCATGTGTAGATAATAATCGCAAAGGTGCAATAGATGCAAGGTCGGTTTCAGATGGGATTGAATAGACCCAGCTCCGCTTACTTGAGTATCACTTTGATGTTTCTATCTCGCTTCGTTTCAAACCTATTTTTTATTTTCTCGAAACAGCATGCTTCAGGACCCCGTTTAGTGGTGCCCCCTTTCGGCGGTCGCATGTTTGTATAACTCCCACTCATGAGCATGACAGTGACGTAATTTCTTCATTTCTATATCTATGCCGGCCAGCTGTTCTGACCGCCATCATGTGGGGCAAGGAAATGTGAAATGTTTAAGTCGTGTTAATTTGATATCGCTTTCTGGCGCTAGGACTAAGTTTTTCTTAAACCTACTAATTCAATTTTATTTCAATAACGTGACAAATCTTCACTAGTTAACTTCGCAAAAGCGGCAAAGTACGTATAGCCTATCATCATGCCCAACAACATGGAGATCGTATATTGACCATAATTACTGTGACGTCACTTCACCCCATGTATACATACCTCCACCAGCAAATCTTCTATCCGTCCCTCAATACGACAGGTGACGTGTTTTGCAAGTTAAAGAGAGAATCGTCATGGCGGCAATAATTAAATGACGCTGTTGAAGACGAGCGTACATAAACCAGAGGTGGACGTATCATATCTGCATATCCGCTATCACTCATCAGGTCATAAATCTAAGCGCAGGCCTACTGCCGTATTGCCGGCCCACATCGTAAACCGGTCGTCCGAACAACAGGAACTCCGCTCGTTGCTTTGTTGCTGCTGCTGCTGTGGAGGCATATTACGAGTTTATTCAGCAGCAGTTTATTCATCCATTTTACTGGTCGGTCAAAAAACCCAGCCTCTAGACTTTATTGCTCATATGTTTTAAGCCTCTGAATCAAGTTGCACAACTTGTGACAAACTTCCGCGCGCCATTTTATCCTGAAGACATCTAGCTACTTAATGTTCATCAAGCGTAGGCCTATAACTGCTATTCAATTCAATTCAATTACAAATTTATATAGCGCCATACGCCGAGAGCGCATCAGAGGCGCGTACGTATATACGAACACGCAGATGTATCTTTGAACATCTGTTTAATGTAATATAATGTTGTTCATACTCGCGCTAAGCAGTTTATACAAAGTAAGCTATAAGCCAGCACTCACGAGAGTGCAAAGACCCACGCCGGCACTGTTTTTGACTCGTGACCTTGACCTTTTACCTTTTGACCCCGAATAAACGGTTTTTTCATGATTCATCGTAGAACATTTGTACCTGAATTTGATGATCCTAGCTGCATCGGTTTTTGAGGTATAGTGCGAAAATGACAGACACACAGACAAACAGCGGCGAAACCGTTACCCTCATGACTGCCGTCGACGTAGGTAACAACGATAATGTGTACAGAGAAGGTGGCGCAAAAACGGGTCGTGGGCCACTGCGAGACAAAAAAGTGTCACTATACAAAGACCAACGTCGCCAAATGCCGATCGATTTTCTGAATTCTTTCACGTTAAGACTTAGCAGTAAATTTATAATAAACTCAAGTCAAACGTGTCGCTCGAATTCCCTGTTAAATACTTGTCATCATTCTGACGAACAGTGACCAAATGACCTATTTTGGGCGTCATCATGTATCACAGTCTAATCCGTGGCGGTGAATTCGGATGAATTCAGTGAATTCGGCATTCGATGAATGCTGAATGGTACAGTGGCGGCCGACAACAGCGCGTGCTGTGAACACTACAGCTGACATCCAACAAATTATAGAACAACGGCTCATCGCTCACCAGTCACTCGACTGCGTATCCAAATCTAATCGACTTGCCGACGTGCGATTTGTCACTGCGGCGTCGTGTCGAACTGCTGACGTCAAACGTTAACTCGAACGCCGCATAAGTTATGCGGCGTTCGAGTTAACGTTTGACATCAGCAATCGGCGTAAGACTGCGATTCACCGTGCCTTCTCAAACAGGGGCCATCCATAAAGGACGTCCGAAAAAATATGTATCTTTTCACCCTCCCTCCCCTTGTTCACATTTGGCCTAGTTCCATCCTCCTCCCCGTCCTGCGGACGACCGCAGCTCCGTAGTACTAATCCCACGCTGCCTAACAAATTCCACGCAAATCAAGCCAGACGCTTGGCTGTCAGTTGTATTGAGATATGGATCGCAGGCGTCCTGATTTGACAAAATCAGAAGTTGGCAGCCGATGATACTACGAACGCGGACGTCCGCACACAATCAAACCGTCCCTCCCCCTCTCTGTGCTGACGCCTTTTATGGATGACCCATACAGCATTTACTTTCACACAGCTAGGCCTATATGGTTAGTTCTAGGAAACGAGCAACTACAGAAACCATATGCTTCCGCGAGACATTTGACGAAGTCTTCGAAACTTGCGTCTCATCTGAACTGTATTATTTTGCGTATAGGCCCTATATAGCGACGAAGTGCGCATATGTTTGAGCTCGCTTTCTCCCGTTCGTCCATCCCTTGGGCTCGGTAAATGAAAACCAGCTCCGTTCATTAACGACAGAGTACGGTATTCTCTGAAGATTTTTGGAAAAGCAAATCTGGCTTATAAATAATATTGGTGCATCAACTGCATCAGTCTGGACGGAACCAGCGACAAATTTACGACAAATTTACGTAGACTGAATTTGCATACTTATGAGCATGAACTAAGTGCATCGAGATCAATGGCGAGTAGCGTGAATGATGGCAAGTGTCTCGCACATTTCTTACAAGCATCATTTTTTTCAGTGAGAAGTTGCAGGATTTCGATTTTAGAATTGTGTACACTTTGCCTATGACTGTGCAATTTTAGCACTGCGCATTTTATGTAGAACTGTGTGTTTAAATTCTCGTTAACCATATGGCAACTCTGTTTCTCGCGAGAAATGATGTATGACATGGACAGTAACTATAGACTATAGTCTCCCATAGTTACTTACCGAGAGTCCGAGACTTTAACATAGTTGAACAGTTGTGAAGTTTTTTTACTACTTCTATATAGTAGCTGAAAGTAGTTATAGCTACTTGTGAGGTAGCTGGTGCCCGTGTCTTGACATGCGATCTCTCAGTATACCGTATATGCCGAGAGCATTGGCGGATCTAGGAATTTCTGAGGGGCCAAGCAGCTCCCTTTCCTCTCCCCTTCCTCCCTTTCTCCCCTATCCTTTGTCCCTTCTCCCATCTCGCCTTTTCCACCCCACCCCGTCCATTTTTACTCCCTTGGATCAAAATTTGTAATGGAAGCTGGCTGTACTTGACAAATGACAACACACTAAAATTAGTCATGTCTATAATTATCACGCGAAAAGTGTTGGTTCGGTCCGGTTTGACATAAAACTCGACTAATATACAGAAGATAAATTAGCCCGTACAGGACTGACGGTCCACTGTTCACACCTGACGTTTATGCCAAGTTCAAAGTCACGTGACACAAAAAACTAGGATAAATATCAAACATCCGGCCAGATCAAATTTAGATAGGTCCCTATTGTGTCCAGGTTTAAGAATCCGTGGTCAGTTGTCAGCTCCCATTGTAAATGGCGGAAGGGACAGCTTTTGAAAATGGCAGGATTTCCAAATTTAAAGGGCTCTTGACCTTGACCTTGACCTTGGATCGCGTCATACTGCATACCGTCGTGTATCACTCATCGACCTCTACCTACATGCTAAATTTCATTGATGGTCGATCATCGAAGTAACTATTTGTGGACAGACGGACGGACATACGGAAGGACATTTGAGACCGGCTTTATTAAATTAGGTCCACTCTGTCGAAGAGTCGACCTAAAATGAGTTGCACGTTTTCAAAACGATGAACGTTTGTAACTGTTTTTGGTTTTAGTTTTAGACAGTTTCATGACGTTACTACCCGTTGTAGTACACACTGCGTGAATGCGTACTGGTAGGCCGATTGCTTTTTGGCGCAAATTTGTAGCTGCCATCACCGTATGGCAATTATAGCTAAATCATGCCGTCAGTCAGTTAGCTGATTTACTAATCTCCTGTTACTTGCTACAAAACAGCCGGAGCATTTCTGACTAGGCGACCGCGCGAAGGGTGGGGGGGGGGTCGTGGCTCCTCCCACCCTCCCCCTACATCATCCGCCAGTGCTTGAGAGCGCTCATAACTCACTCAGTGCTGAGAACAAGACTGTTCGTGAAGAACAACACCGACCTTTCTGCGACGATGGCGGACGTCGAAATACGCAGCGTTGATGTCGCACGCGGTTGACGAAAACGAACCCGCGCTCTCGTCTGCGAGTATGCCGTCATCATCGTCATCTTCATCATCATCTTCGCTGGCGCCACATGCCGCTACTGTCGGCGACTCCACACCCGAGTGACGGTCGTACGGCTTCTTCCTGTCGACACGACGTTGAACGTAACATTATCTGACGGCTGCTACACGTGCGTGTGAATGCAATTCTGTTTCTCTAATTACGTGCCACGGCGTGTACCTACCAGTATTCCGACTTCTCCGCCAGACAGGAGCTCGCGTCGGCGCGGAGTCGTCGGCATATTCCTTGCGTAGAGGAGGAAACAGATCTCAACAAGTACATTTTGCTTGTTTTTATTCGTTTGCTTGCATGTTCTCCGTATTTTTTCTTGCTATTGCTACCATGTCGTTGGTGAAATTAAGAGCCGAAAATATTCTACGGACGCAGTCTATCACTAGATAGGAAGGTATCCTTTTCCGTGGCCCCGCATGGTACAAAGCAGACGTCCTCTGAGGTAACCCCCATACCGAAAAAAACAGCTCGACCCACTTAGACGTTTATCTACAATAAACCATGTCACACACGCACGCACGTACGTACAACACGTAGCAAAGCCGTTAACACGGTCGGCTGAAAACCGTGAGATGCAGTTTTAAACGTCTGCCGACTTTGTTGCAACTCGTCGTCGTATCCAGAAATTATAGAAAAGGGAGGCGGCAATTTGGCGAGCATGCGCCGGTCGTGCTCAGCGAAGCTGGACAATATTCAGTCACAAAATGCCTTGTTTATTTTAAGACTGTGAATTTATCTTTCGTTTTCTGCAGCCTTTCAATATTCAAGGCATACGTCAAGGACCGCTGCTTTTAGAATGGTACATGAATACACTGCGCTAAGGCGCGCTACATGTGCTCACAAAACTTTCGACTGATTGACGTACGTCGGAACACAATGGAACGGTCACGTAGTTTGAGGTCCGACCACATTGCAGACATCGTTTGTGAGATACGCTGAGTCCTCATTAGACTACAATGGCACATGGAGCTATAGCCATGCCCGCCGGTCGACATAAAACGCAGGATCGGAAAATGACGGACCTTTGCGACTGTTACGCAACTTACGCTAACAAAAACGTAGCAATAATATTCATGCGCTCTGCTGGCAATTATAGCTGATTAGTTTCATAATCACAACGCCCTCGGACCGACCACTTCAACAACATTTTAGCCAACTAAAAATTACTCAGCTGATGTTACTTACTTATTTACAGTTTTAAATTCAGGTCTTTTTTCTACTATCTAATTTCGTCTGTCGCTACACCACGATAGGCCATCCCATCAGCTGTTTCCTCTTGTGACCTTCGAAACACACCTATACAGCGTCAGTTAAGTAAAAGTAAAGTAAAATATACAGTGTATAACAGTTTAGCATCAACTTAGCACTTTACCGCCACGGGAAACTCACATGCCATATGGGATCACACAGTGTTACCTGCCACCCGATAGAGGTGCACTTCCCGCCTTTGCCCCATGACCTATGTTACGTGAAAGCCACCACGCAAAAGTGTGAACCATCGTGACAAGTATTTAGGTAAAAGATCATTAAGTTAAAAGTTATTGTACGGACACAGACAGACACACACGACGGACCGACGACTGCTCTACGTGCACCATTAAAGTAGTCGATAATAGTTCACAACTGAGCATACATTGCTCATTTCCGGAATTGGTCAACCCAGCGGGACCGTGGGCGGCCTGGCCCACGTCTCCATTCACGACCCAGCGAGCGACCGGATGAAAGTCCCAACTTGACATCGTAGGGCGTCACGAGCGGGAACTCCATGCATTCGTGAGGCAAGCACCGTGTCCAAATACTGACTGACGACGCCGACAACGAGGTTCGTGATCCGTGCGACTGGAAACTTCAGAGTTGGTTGTAAAGTCATATACCAACTGATATCTAAGATTTGGCGTTTAATTGGCATTTCATGCGGAAAGCTTCTAGCGTTTTTTTCATCAGTGACCAAGAGTGACCAGGTCTCTGCAGCATATAGGAGTACCGATAAGACGAGAGCCTGATACAATCTGATCTTAGTCTCAAAGTGCTGCTGTGCCTATAACGGTGCTGGAGAGCGGTTACTGCACGCTCAAAACGTCTTCAGTAGTCACTAGTCACCTCATTCGTTCAGCGTATCAAGTTTACTGTCAACGATTTGCTTGTTCGCGGCATAACCAACATTCAAATGCAACTCTACTATAAACCCTGCTCGGTGGCGATCAACTTTATTACAACAACACGTCTCGAGAAATCTCTTCAGTCGAGTCGGTCCGTAAATTTCTGGTCCTGTGTTATCTACGCCCCAGCCAACCATGCCGGTGTCGCGAGGGCGGGACGACACCAAACGCCAATAACCGCAATTTTGTTGATCTCATTACGAGCTCGTGTACAGACCGAGCGACACCTAGCGACCCGAGACCATGTTCACATCCATCGTACGACAGATAATGATGTGCAACAACCCGGCGTGTATGATACACAATGAACGGCAAGCCTGCAATGACGAGAATTTTATTTGGCGAGACACAGTGCACCAGCGTCAGCCCAGACAATGAACATTAGGGTAGACAGACTACTAATCTACTTGTCTTTCTTTTCTAGGCCGCATCGCCTGCACGCAGTGCACAAATGCGGCCCATTGCTACAGATGTTGCACGTAGCGTGGTCTGTGTCAGTCTGTCTGTGTGTCGGGCACACGGGTGAGCTGTGCAAACACGGCTGAGCCGATGGAAATGCCGTTTGGGGGTTGACATTAACCATTTCAGATGGCGGTACAGATCATCGCTGGCAACGGCACTTTTGAGGGGAACATGTGCCGGCCCGATGTAGGCATTAGTGAACGACACACTGTTCGCCTGCCGCCGCGGGCGAATGTGTCTACCCAGCGCATGCTACAATAGTACCAAGTTTTCGCACTGCGAGTAGGAAAAACGCGTTTATTTTATAACAGTGCCTCCCAGACATGAATCGATCCACTATACGACTTATAAACGTGACTCGACCATGTGCATGAACCCGATCCGTTTCCAATTCTGTGCTGACCACAGTCTACCGCCGGTACCAAAACGTTGCCTTCGACGCCCCGCTACAACGACCATTCTTCCGATCGTGCACATGCCGCATGCAGGTCAGTCAAGTGGAGTTTTAGCCGGCCACGGTTCAGTCGTACCGTCACCAGGCGATTACCTGGATGACCCCAGGCTCACCTCGTAATACCGCGTACAAACGCCGACATGTTGAAGTATTCATCGATATCATACTGCGGCGGTGTCCAGGACAGCGGCCGATGGCGCCTTGGATTCAAGTGTTATCAGACACGACGCGGAGGTATTTACCGTGCGTTAACAAGTCCTAAAACGGCATTATCGGCACGGGCATTAACTGAAACAATATGCAAATCGGCTATATTAGAAATACTGAAAATGTTGCCATGTTCCCTTAAAGAGTTGAACAAAAGTCAAGCGGATCAACAGTAAAGGTAAATAAAGGAAATAACTGCTCTAATTTAGTCGTCAGCATTTTACTTGTGCTAAAAATGCCTTTAAAATGGACGTGTTGTAGTTAAGTATATGCCAAAACAGGCGACAGTCGTGCTATAGGAGCCACAGTTCACAATTAGCCTACCTCGGACAGTCACTACTGGCATCGTGCCTACCCATTTGAAAAGTTTCGAAAAATTGTCAACTAAAAAATGATAAACTCACACCCAAAAATCACGTTCAGTTATCAGACGTGATTGGACAGGGACAATTTTAAATGTTAGAAGGCTCACTGCAGCTGCAACAGCAGGACATCATGAACCCGATGCAGAGTTGTTTGATCTATGGCCACTTGACGAGTCTATGGTTTTGATCTGGTCGCGTTGCCTACGCAGATCGATCGATCTAACGCTATTCAGACAGTGACTTATGGCGACCTTTACAAACGTGGTCTCAAAACTGGACATTTGAGCTATGCTACGAGCCACTTCTTTTTGCGATTTTATATCTTAATAGCAATTTGAAAGATAAATAAATAAATATAAATAAATAAATATAAATCACCAGACTTACGAGAAAATTTCTGTCTGAGTGCAGCTAAAACTAGGTAAACAAACAAAAGACAAAATGGCAAAAAAATAATCAGTAGAACACGCGGCCTTTAAAGTTCAAAGTTCAAAAGAAATAAAAAGATAGGCTACTGTTAGTTATTTATATCGGCCGTTATTTATTAATTTATTGATAGTTTATACCGTTATTTACTTGGATATCGGTTAACGATGATCACTGTATCGACAGTGACAAGCCCGCGCTTCAATCCATGCCGCAATAAGATGCAGTCGGATATGGAAGACTTCGCCCCTCGTGCTCTCACCTGACGAACTGCGCTAAACATATGTGTTCGTCTTTATTCAACCCATTCGCTCCATTCGCTTCATCCACAAAACCGGAAGCTGTCCCAGGAGGATAAACCACAACCACGGGTAACATGAACTGAAGATTTGGTGAAATTTGGACTGAGGTTTTTGAGATATGCGAGCGAAAAAACAGACAAACGAACAGACACGCTGATCGCAATACTTCTCATCCATACCGGGGGTGGGACTAAATAATCTGTATGTCCCCGGTGAAACATTTAATCGACATAAAGTACAGAATTCGAAGTGAATTTCTTCAGTGCAGCGTTTATCTGACGTAGAGTGCGTCACTTCTGAGTCGTTGAATTCGACGAAATCATCGTCGTTAAATAATAATCAGCGTCAGCGGCGGGAGGAGGCTGCGGCGTAGGTTGGCTATGTCGGGCGGGCACCTGCTGATGAGCTTATAGCGCCGACGTGTGTTCCACGCATGACGGCACGCGGCGCCAGACCTCTAAGCAATAGGACGAGCAGCAATTCCTCGAAACTGGCAGGTACAATTCGATCATTGACCTCGAAAGAGTACGTCTCGTGGCGTGGCCAAATTATAAGCCACATGTTTGTGACATACGTTTTTACAATTTCACAAAATATGCAACAGTCGGAATAGGCCTATTGCTATACACGGGGTGCCGTGGTATGTGTGTGTGTGTGTGTGTGTGTGTGTGTCTGTGTCTGTGTCTGTGTCGGTGTCTGTTGGTCACATTTGTGAACCCTGCGACAACGGATGAACTGATCGAGATGCCGTTTGTGGGGGGCTGATTCTGTTGAGCCCAAGGAACTATGTATTGGACGGGGTCAAGTTCGGACGAACCCATTCGCCACGCGAAGGGTGACAAGATGGCGATGTGGCCTTTTGTCAAAATTCCTCGACCACTTGTTACATGCAGTTGCTACCAGCTTCTTACTCTATAACGTAACGACATTCACCTTGATTCATCAAGCCACCATGCACTGTCTCCTTCAACGACAATGATCATTATGATCGTTTTAGGCAACAATAGACAGAGCGTGAATTACGTACGTGTTCTGGGTCGGTCGCCTGTTGACGCTTGATAGCGTGGACAACGTGCAGTCGATATCCTGCCCTACTTCATCGAGCCACTATATACAACCATATAACAGTGAAATGCTAGCGGTAACTAAACCGCACTCGCTACAGTGCACACGTCTGCCACACTGAGCTGACCTGAGCCTAAACGTGACATTCCAATCCAGAGATATCATTGGGGGCCCAAAGATTTTTAATGAGTCACGTGACCCTTATCACCCCTTTTATGGTTGATTTTTCCTTCATATGATGGGACTTTACATATCCTACATGTGTACAAAATTTGATCACTCTAGTTTCAGCCGTTCCACCAAAATTTAAATGCTTCAAGTGAGCTGACCACGACCTTTCAGAGATGATTTGTCATCCATTGGCCGGGACTCGCTGCAACTAACCTGCCTGCCATATTTGAAGCTTTTATCTCCACCCACTACGACAATATGAAAATGTCAAAAATGGGGTTAACGTTCCATAGTAACTATATCCCTATCAGGCCTATCTTGCATCTGAGATAGTCTATAGCGAGATATTGGTCAAAGGTCGTTGACTGTAACCTACTACTCCATCTCTATTTGGCGCCCCGTTAGGGGTAACACCGCTTGAATTTCGCCGAGATCTTTGGCAACACTAAACTAGAGTCCCTGGGCTATTATTATTATTTATTATTACGCCCGTAGGCAGCATGTACAAATATACACAGCATAAAAACATGCAATCATAAGACAAAAACAACCAGCAAAACATACAAATCTTAACTAATAAAATCCTAAAACCTAAGGTACACTATCCTATGGCATTGTCTGTAGGTTTAACCATCTTCGTAGAACTCCGACCTGTGACAGACAGACGGACGGACAGACGAACGGACGGACCGATGACAACATATACCGCGCTAGCATAGCCTCGCGCGGTGAAAACGGTAATGCTGCGAGTCATTAGCCAATAGAAGCGTTAACGATGGTTTTCAATTGACGTAACTGCCCAAGTTGTCATGCATGATGCAGTGACCGACGTTTCGGCTTATTGCGTGACCATTTTGCAGTCGTACAGGTGAGTGTCGTCTGCATAGAGATGAGAATCGGCACACCATGATACGCCAATAATAGGTAGTATTATGAGTGACGGGTAAGTACTGTTACCGGTAAGTGCGCCTTAGAACTATTTTACTTAGGCCTACTGAAAATATTCCTATACTTATCTACGCTACGCCCAGTATAAACACTTTCGCTACGGCATGAAATGAACAAAAAATGCAGCACATAGTACATCTGCAGGGCTGTTGTAGCGGCTCTTATCTAAGGAACCACTTCGAGCCTGCAGCAACGTGCGTGCAATACTTCCCCACCCGCACGCGGGCACAGGCGCCAGACCGCTCGATCGCTTGATTGTTGTGTCTGACCGCTAGCAAAAATACACAACGGTAAGTGACATTAAGAGGTCACTTACTCCTGCAGAGCCCCGCGGTTAAGAATAGCGTCGGAGTGATAGCCTCAATGATCGTCTATACGCGCAGAACACCGTTTAGGCAAGTAGTCCTATATAATAAATATATATAGGACTACTTGGTTTAGGCTACGTCTCCGATTCACCGTTGTCGTCGAATTTGAAGGACGAGTCGCAGATTCCTTATGTCGGTGTTATATAACTGCCCTATAAATTCGACTCCGCCGACCTGATCAGCTACTATAGCCAGTTCATAGTGTTTCAAAGCGACATATTAACTGTCTGTCATGTTGACAATATCCATAATCGAAGCAAAACACCAAGCCGCTAAAAAATCAGTCGTGTGGTTAATTACAAACTGACATCAAAATGTTTAACATATTCGGAAACTAAATGTGACGTCCATTTTATACGTGCATTCTATTTAGTCGATTATTCCTACCACATTTCAAAATACGACACGATACATGACGAGATGGCCAGCTTGGCCATTTTGTTTAAGAATTACATATCAAGTTTAAAAATGGTGAGCAAAATTAGCAGAACTGCCAGTGTTCGAGTCGATATATTTTTTTCTCTGGTCAGGATGGAATTACTAATGAACATTGTATGTTTGGCGGGCCTCACCTGGTTGTACATTTGTGTCTGCTGTTTACTGCCATGTTAAGGCATTCTTTTGTACCAAGCAGTTTCCAATTTGGTA
>Ga0209780_1001249_pt1 | contig 16314 bp, 6 predicted proteins | sample WorMetexBAHAMAS2_FD_187384 | JGI IMG/M metagenome (GOLD analysis project Ga0209780, IMG submission 187384) | Marine gutless worms symbiont microbial communities from Max Planck institute for Marine Microbiology, Germany - Inanidrilus exumae... | ecosystem: Host-associated > Annelida > Digestive...
ATATATATCAGGTGCCAACTCTGCCCTCTTGGCCAATCTGATAGGTCAGTTGCTCTATAATCACTGACCATTGCATCACCTTATCTTCCTGTCCACTCTTGGTAACCACTCCACTGCGTGTTTTGGTTGACCTCCATGTGACATCTTAACTCATATCTCCGTGGTGTTCTTCAACATTTCCCGTCCTGTCCATCATCTGAGTTCCTCATTTGTAACCATCTCTTTCCACAAAATGCCCAACATTTCTCTTTGCCGACTATGGTGTGCTGTCTCTCTAATATTTGCACTTCTGTAGTGACTCAACATGTTTCACTATATAGCGACCAGCATCAAGACAGCACTCAGCAGTGTGCACACCTCTGTCACAGTGTTGTTACCGCTGATGGAGGTGTGCTAACACTAACCTTCTGTAGCTTCGCCCAGCGCCTCTGTATGTTCAGACTTTATGGCGCTATACAAATCCTATTTTATTTATTTAAAATTAACTCTTTATCTTATCCAGTCAACCCATTCACAAATTTCACAAAAATGCATCCGTGACTTTTTTACTTGCCCTGTACACAAACAGACGAACACGGGTCAAAACATTACTCCCATCCTACCTGTGAAGGAGGTAAATATCATGATCGTTACAAGTCAGAGCATGGTTTACACACCTGGAGGGATTGAGTCAAGCTGTCCATCTCCATCGTCTGCCGTTGTTCCACCAGCTCCAGTCGCTCTCTCGCGGCAGCAATCTCCGCATCTTTCTCCGACAGCTGCCACTCTAGCCCCTGAACAACATAATTACCACAACACAATGTGACCCAGAGGCGTCGGAACCAGGGAGGCTAGGGGGCTCGAGCCTCCTCACTTTCTTCAACGTGGGAGCCTGCCCGCCTTACTTTGGCATTAGTTACTGCGTTGCAACAATGTAACAGACAATTTCATTCTCAGATACTGATACTTACATTAGTAATTAAAGAATGCAGCAAGTCACTAGCCGCAGAAAAGTGGATGAACCGGACTTCGTGGAAAGTATTCATCCAGCCCCATTGTCGGACCTCTTCAGGAAAGACGGACGGGAGTAAATAAGAAGAAGACATAACTAATATTGTGTAAAACCTACAAGTAAGCCACCTATGCAGAGACGTATGGGGGGCCATCACATAAAGTGGGGCACAACCCAATTTTTTCTGTGTTTTGTGCTGGAAAATGGCCCCCTCACATATTTGCTTCCTATGCCACTGATCTGACCGTCTGTCCTTAGCAACAACGTACACTGATTATGCAACACCAGTCCAATAGCAGCAATCGTAATGATCACAATAAGTAATCAAATAAAGTAGACGTGCTGCATGTCCGATTAACTGAGTTGCATACAGCACACCAAAACCTGCCGCAGCTATTCGCACCCTCCATGTAAAGGAAACCATACAAAATATACACCAAAAGCGAACGAAATCTGACAACTGTGGTTCATACATAGGCGTTGTGTCGTATCTGACATGACTTCTTCTAGAGAAATAATTTATTTATTACACATTTTAAGTGTTTAATGGGTTTCTCATGTGTTACAGTACAGCTGATAATTTTTAATGGTCGGGCGCATCACAAGTGTCGAACTGTGTCACCATGCCACATTTCGTCGAAATCGTTCGAACCGTGGCCGAGATATGTGAATTTCAATATCATGCTAGTTTATGCCTATTTACGCCCCTTTTTGGGTTTTTTTGGGGCACATTTCCCCAAATGACGTCACTCATCGCCCTAACCCAAAAAAGACCATGCTTGGGCTGAGTCACATCATTTGAGCCATAAAATGTTCATTGGTTCAGGATTGGGAGGAGTAGTTACACACACATACATACATACATACACACACGGAATTTGGTCAATGCGGCTCTTAGTATGCGGGTGACGCTCAATACCAAACCTGCTTCGCAGGCTTTGATAATTTTGACAAAAGGCCACATCGCAGACGTTCTGATGTATGCCCACACGGTCATGAACAAGTAACGGATGCACAGGCATGATATCTTTGCTATACAGAGGTAACATGCCACAGACCTGAATATTGTCTTGAACGGCCATATCTCGGACTCGTCTGTCTTCCAGCTCACGGGCAAGTCTGTCTCGGTCGACCGACGCTGATTTCAGCTCAGCAGTTAGCCTGTCCACTGCCATCTTCAACTCCAGCTCACGACCTGTCAAGGTCTCCGTGTCGGACGTCAGCTTGGCAATGTCGTCTTGCAGTTGAGTGGAGTCGGCTACCAGCTGCGTGTGCTCAGATGTAACCTGTTCCAGCTGCCGACGAACTTTGATGTGGTTTCCCTTCTCCATCAGCAACTGCAATATATCAGACACCACATTTTCACTACTAACATAGCAACTCCAGCTAATTATAGCAGAATTCCCAATTAACAAAAATAAATAACCGACTGCCGGTCAAACAGCCTAATCTTGATCAACTGAGAGACATTAACATTACACAATCAGTTAAATGAGTTATCAACTACAAATGACATATATCTATCACAAAACAGTTAAAGTTAGATACACCTTTTACCCACAATTTTTCACAAGTTTTCACAAGTTTCGGTGCATAGTGACTGTTGCGTTTTTGCACCATGTACAAATATTCTTACTGCCTTACTTACTTACAATGTAGACTTGCTGTTATACTTTTTGTATGAAGTACGTATTCACTTAACTGTATTAAACACATCATAAATACCAGTCAAAGACAATGTCCACATGAGGTTCCATCCATGTGACGCAAGTAAAAAAATCGAGATCATGTTACAATTAAAATGGTAATGTCACACTACTGACGGGCACACACCATACACACTAGATAGTAAGTGTCACTAAGCGGGTGTAACAGACATACTACCAAAACAGAACAGGCGAGACTGAAACCTGGGCTCGCAGATCTTTGGCAAACTGTTGTTCTTTATTGAGAGTTTGTTCCAACTGTTCAACACGTTCCGTCAGCTCGGCAGTCCGCTGATCTCGACGTCCAATTTCATCACGTGTGGATGAGTTCGACTCCATCTCGGACGACGCTCGCTCAGCAAGAGCAGCTTCTAGCGCTGCAGCATGCTGCTTCAATGCTGCATGAGTTTGCTCCAACGCTGCATACATAAGTGCACAGGCTTTAAAAACATGAGCTCCAAGTGAATCCTTTAGTGGTAATATCGACAAAAGTCGACCCATAAGGCCAGGTGCACATGTCGACTAAAGTCTAAATGACAATAAAAAAGCGTATGGGTAGCTGTGTTTGGCAAATTCACAATACTGGCTGAACATCGCAGAGCCCCACATGCAAGGTCCACGGCCACGTGGGGCAAGGTCCATGGCCATTTTCCGACTACATCCGAGTCAGATGGTTGTTCCACTAGTCCTAGGAGGCAACTGGTGCAACAATGTGCACAGCCCGGATGACACAGGCATCACTCACTGAGCCTCATCTTTCTCTCCCTACCGACCACTGCAACATTTATGACGGCTCTACAACCTGTCAAAAATCCTGCACTCACTTCCCGAAGGTACACCGAGGATACTCCGCTGCTATCTGTGACGTGATGACACTGTCAGTACCAAGGACAAGGACCACGCCGGGGATGAGGAGTTTCGCGGTCGCAGGTCCATTCATCTGGAACAGTTTACCAACCGCCCTGAAAAACCGCAACTCTCTCCCCATTGACGTTCGTTCGCTCGATATCTGAAGGTCCACCTGTTCGGCTGATCGACAGCGTGTCTGAGGACCACTTATGACGCACTCTACAAATCTACTCATCATCATCATCATCATCCTAGGTTCTTCTTCCGGGTGGAGACGAGTGGCTAATACAGACTTTGCACAGACCTGCCATTCGTCCTTTTTCTTTCTCAAGCTCCAGTGTCAGCCTTGCCGCCTCATCACTGCGACCTCTCAGTTCTTCCACCACCACCTGCAGCGTCCGCAGCTCAATGCTCAGCTCCTCCACACGCAGCCGGTACTCGGTCACTGCAATCTGGTGCTCAGACTCCGCCGAACTTCGCTCTGTTTCCAGCCGACGCTGGGCAGCGTTGGACAATTCCAGGTCAACATAACACTTCTGCAAACACGACAAGTCTTGGCTGTTACAGACTAACCAGCGTGACATGCTGCGTCACGCCAATGATGTTGTAAACATAGGTGGACACACTCACTCGCTCAGTGTGATAAACTGGTGACAGTCGTCAGTCGAACTAATCTGACAACATCTGTGACGATCGACATGCCAGGGCAAAAAAGAAAAAAAATGGACACAGTTCCAAAGGAAACTACTCTTTATTTTTTTCAGATACCCGAATTTCCTCAAGAAACCATGCAGAATAAGCTGAGAGTAATTTCTATGCCAAAAAAACCAACCGGATCCATTTAGCTATTCAATAGCACTCTCGAAGTGTGACAGACACAGGGACATCGCATATGCCACACAAACACAGCATGGTGACAGTAGAAATTACCCAGTTACCGGTACATGAAGAGTTATAAGAAATAAGATAACATCATTGTAACTACAGTGATTTTGCTTCTCAGCCAAGTATTGGTGGATTCTACAAAATCTTAGTACTATAAGTGTCACTCATACACAATTTTCTGCAGTTGACTACTCTCTTTTCCTTTTAAGCACAACTAACACCACACAAACACAACACAGGTGTGCAAAGGTCTTCATTTCGGAGTTATTCCAGTGCGGCTGAGTTCAAACAGATCTGGGAATAAATGGAGCAGGTTGCTAGTACGCGCCACAACGTGCTAACTGTCACACAACCAGGAGTGTCAACAAAACTCAAAACACTGAGAAGACTCAAAAACCAAACAAGGTTACTCACTGGCCTCATACTATTTTGGTCCACCGACTGACTCACAGCGGAAAGAATGTCAATATTAGATAATCCACCAGTAACCAAAGCTCAGTTAGTTTTTGTTGGTCGTTTAACTGGCCTTCTTTCCCACTTCAAGCTGGGTCAGCTCCCTCAAACAAGAACTGTTGGGGATAACAGAGCTGCCAACTGCAGAAAATAAAAACTATTCCTAATGATTGTGCGGAAGCTATATAAACTTAGCACCGACATAATTGACATTGAATTACAGCATGAGCAGCTGAATGCTTTCCCCATTAATTAAGGAGATCGCTTATTTATTTATTATCATAAATGGATGCCAGTAAATATTCTTGAACATATATCATTGGTTCGATAACAAATGACTGACACTCAGATAAAAAGCATGCTAAGTAAAGTACATAACAGGTACAAAAAAACTCATAAACTCACATTAATGATTATACACAACTGCTGCAGTAAGATTAGCTTTGGTGACTTGGCGTAATTCTGGATTACTGAAATGTAATGGCGTAATTAAGGCCAAAAAAGTGTAATCATTACGCCCAGATTAATGGTTGGCAGCCCTCGGATAATCCGTATGGGTTTGGCTGCAAAACACTGACAAGAACAGCAAGCAATGCAGATCTAGATGACAGCAGTCAGTACTGGCCTGCAACTCGTTCTGCAGTTGTGATAACTGCTCATCGGCATCAAGTGCTGCTCTCTGTCTTGACTCCTCACACTGCAGCTCAAGTCGAGACTTCACCTCGATTGCTGCCGCTAACTCACCAGCAAGTTCTTCGACACGAGTCTCCAGCCGACAGACTTCGTTGCGGCGATCAACATCAGCCAACTCAAGCTGTTTACTGAGCCTCAGATTCTACGACAAATACGTGGAACAACATTTTACATTAGTTAACGCACCGGTTTAACCCATGTAAGCTTACGTTAACACGTTCAGTAAGACAAGGTTTAGAAGACAATGTGCCAAATATGGACTTTTGACAAACCACGCGAGACAACAAATTTTGTACATATGGAGAACTACAGCAAAATATCACGTCTGGATGTGAAGAAAAAGTTCTACAACAACCGTCTAAAATGGTCCGTAATATAAATGACAATTCCATTTTTCAAAAGTTAAATACTTCAAATCAGAAAGCTATTTTCGTATTAATGGACGAAGGCATCGAGTATTATGTTTATATGTCACAGTACCATGTAAACCGATATGTATGAAATAAATTCAAATTATAAACTCGGCTGGTCACTTACACTTTGACAAATGACAAATTTAGCTCCATGTTTCATTGTCACCACTGGGCTACCAAGACTCTGCCTACATTAGCAGTTTCTCACAAACAACCGAGGGATGCGTTTTTCGCGGTGCAGTTGCCTGCCTTCAACATTGCATCAACCAATCATAAATAAAGCACCCCTTGGTTATGCTCCTAATAAAAAAAGCACCCCTTGATGCCCGTGAAGCTTGGTTAACCAATCAGCTGCTGGTCTGCAATGAAAAACGGAGCTAACGTGCACAGAAGTAGCAGCAAACCTTTGACTTGAGCCGTGAAACATCCTTCTGATGGACACGCATCAGCTCATCAAGCTGAGACTGAAGTGACAGTTTCTCGTTCTCCAGACACTTCTCGGCACCGCTGTGTACCTCCAACGAGCTGCTATCTGCCTCCGACATCTGCCGCTCGAGACGGAGCAGGTCATTCTGTGTCAGCTGCAAGAGTTTCTCCACTTCACCGAGTCTCTCCACAGTGCAGCTGGCTTCCGCCTCCACAGTTGCCTTGGCCATCTCCAGCTGCAGCTTCTGATCAAGAGTCATATCTAATTCCTGCTGTAAGTCGGCCAGCCGTGTTTCAAGAGCGTCTAATTCACGTCGAAGCTCGTCAGTCTGCAAATCAACTTCATCAGTTTGCGACAAAACATCACGATATCGATCAATACTACTCTTCTCATTAGCATGAACTCCAGCCAAGTCTCCAGCACTTACCACAGAATTTAAAACCGACGAGATTCTCACCAATTCTTCGCGGGTGTTCAAAACCAACGAATCAACGGAATCAACACCTTCCCTATTCGGTTCCACAGACTTTTCCAATTCTAATGCATTCCTGTGCTTGTTGACAACCTCCAAATCTGCCTGCGTCTTTGACAAGCATGCTTTGACACTACTCAGCTCTTCATTCAGACTATCAATAACGTGCAATTTCTCGGCCAGTGTGAGTTCAAGATGGTTATCGGAGCTTAGTTGCTGAGGAGGATGCTCTATAATTCTGCTTCCGATATCGGCAATTACTGTTTCTGATCCTTCCGCTGCGGAGCTAATAATTTCTGACTGCAAAACGACGTTGTCAACTGTAAGCGACTTTTCTGCTGTTTCAGTAACAACGGCCATAGTGGATACCACAGTCTGAGTCTCAGCCGTAGCCATAACGACAGATGCAGCATCTTGCAACTTCTCTCTAACTGAGTCTTCACTGCTCTCTGGAAACTCATCAGACTGCACCTCTTTATCTGCCACAGATGTCTCCAACAAATTTGAGCCATGACTGACAGATTTTGGAGTTTCCCTACTTGTCTTTAACCCGGCAGCTGCCTCCGTATCCGGCCACACTTCAGACAGTCGATCGTCGAGGCTCCGTGATTTTAACGACGAGAGTTTCTCAACTTCGGCCGTTTTTGCCGCAAGGTCCTGTTGCATCCGACGGAAGCTGGTTTCAAGGACCGCGGTGTCACGCCGCAGCGTCTGCAGCGACTGGTCAATCAGGTGCCGCTCTTTACTGGCCGAAGCAAGCTGCAGCTGTAGCTCAGACCGCTCGGACTCAATCCGCTGAACGTCGGCTTTTCGGAGTGCCACATCCTGCTCGGCGGCCTCGGCCCGGAGCTCCGCAGTCTCACGGTCACGCTCCAGTGACTTTACGGTTTCATCGCGATCAATCACACACTGCTGAGACAGCGCGAGGCGTCGAGACAGCTCTGTGTTTTCCCTCTGCATCGTTTCTATCCGTTCACTATTACGCTGGTGTTCGGCTTTCAAGTAGCTCAATTCCTCGGTCTCATCAATGGAAGATGGCTCCGACGTCGGACGATCAGTGGACTCATTGATTTGTCGCAGCTGCACCATTAGTGCAGCCTCCTTGGCAAGCATATCTGCTTCTATCTCTTCCAAATGTCGAGCAAGTGTCTGCTTTTCGGTCAACGTGCGCTGTTCCACTTCGGCAAGATTTCGTTTAACGCGGGCATTTTCTGCTCGCAGCCTCTCCGATGCGACATTGGCAGTAATTGTTTCAGCCCGGGCAGCCGCAGATTCGTGCTGCAGTCGAGTCCTATCCTTCTGCGTGGCGCGTAGTTGATTGGCGTACCACTCCTTGGCTTCCGTCAGCGCAAGTACGTCGGCTCGAACGGCTGCCAGCTCGCACTCGAGAACTTGTCGGGACTGGTCCGACGTCTGTGACTGGACGTACAGCTCGGTTATCTTGGCCTTCAGGTCACGAACGGTTGCATCGCGAGACGTCACCTCGCGTCGAACGTCGGCCATTTTCTCCAGGTGCTTCTCGCCGGCAAGCCGCGCCAATTCCAGGTCACGCTCCAGCGTCCGCACCTCCTGTTCCTTCTCCTCCAGCAGCTTGTGTGCATCCACAATCACCTCCTCCAGCCGGGCTCGGTTCTGCCGCAAGGTCTCGAGATCGACGGCCATGGCACTGCGATCAGCATTCAATGCTCGGCCTGTTGACTCAAACGTCTTTATCTGCTGCTCGGCCATCGCCGCACGCTGTTTCAATTCAGCCTGCTGCCGTAACATCTCAGTGTTTTCTCTCTCCATCACTTCCAGTCGCCCCTGCAGGCCCGCCTTCTCTCGCAGCAGCAACTGGTACCGACCTTCATCAAATTCCAAGTTGATAGTGGAACTCTGTCTCGATGCACTCCACGATACAGCTGCATCGTATGTTTCGGAATCGGTCTCGCTGCCAAAACTTGACACGTGGGCTGCTGGCGATTTAATAGATGTTTCCGGAAGAATAAATGCGTGACTAAGCGAACTGTTGGGTACGGAGTCAGTCTGTGATTTGTTGGACAAGATCTGGCTAGCTGGGTTATTTTCGGTCTGCCGCTTGGCGCTACGAACTGGAGTGGACGTTGCAGGACTATCCAGCTTTGAAAATCGTGACTGATCCTGCATACTCTCTACATCGCTAGAGCTCAGAGAACTCGTGTCATTGATATCTCCTTTGCCAGAAGAAGAACTGTTCATCAATCTGGCACGGCTATCGGTGGCATCCATTCCATGCTTCTTGTTCCCGGCTGATGGTTCCTTGTGTTTTCTCGAAGACTTTGGTGTGGTCTTGTCTGTAGCCACTTTCATCTTGTTGCTATGCACAGGAGACTTTTTCGACCAAAACCAACCACCGCGTGAAGCCGATTCGGTGACAACATTGTCTGCTGACACACGAATCAGCTGCTTTGTAACGTGGCCTGCGTGGTCCGAGTCGACAACAACCATCGACTCTTTTGTGAGCTCATTGGTAGTCTGCGTGACAACAGCCTCCACTGCACTGGAGTAACTGTGTGGCTGAGACACTGATGGAGACCGCATCACCAGATACTGTGATCCTGTTTCCCCATCAACATTTGAAGCATCAGCGCCACCTGTGGAACATGTTTGAACTGCAGTGTGATTTGATTTAGACGAACGTAACTCCACTCCATTCTCAGTCATCGCTGGTGCATCACCATCACCTTTCTACAACACATTGCCATGCCAGTATATGACATATTGCTACAAGTGTGACACTGTCGATCCTTAACCCTTTGAACCCTGGTGCCATGTATTTGTCCAACTGTAACCCTAGCCTAGGGTACCAAAGGTCTGCCTAAATATCAGACTCATTGGCCACTTTACATAACACATGGGTTATGTCTATTGCGATGGCCAGTTTACCAGCTACTCGAGAAAAGTCAAACATCTGTGGACGGATAATCGACCATAAGGGCACAAAGAGTTAAAAACAACCAAATCATGTACAATGTTCTATCCTCTCTATATATTTGTTATCTGGATGCTAATTATGCAGCTGTGTCAACCGTAACTGAGAGATTTTTCAACTAAACAAACTGCTGGCTGTTCACACATCTGGACACATGTCAGACGACAATGTGCAATGACAAACATATTCAAACTGTTAAATTGATGAAATGTATAAACTTACATAGACAATTTGATAGATTTTTGAATCATATTTAACTACCAAGTGTGCTCAAAATGCGTTTTTTACGAGCAAGTTGGTGCTTGTGATGTGCGACACGTTGCAATCAGTGGCAACATCTGCATCAATCATGTTTTTACTCAGCCGAACACGTCTGTCTGTCAGTTCTTCCACAATTCAAGTGTCAATGTTTTGTGTTGTGGCTAACACACTCTGAATTGGCACACACGCAAACACACCGTGATTTTGTTCAACCGTGCTAACTTCGTGCTAAAATTTTTTGAAATATCTGGAGCAGGTTTTTTTACATTATGCACGTCCTCACTTCCCAACCGACGGGAACTTTGAAGCACTGAAGGGACTCTGAAATAGTGACTCCAACCACGGAAAATGGCTCTTCTTTCCTGATTCACCAACTAACTCTTAAGGGGCAGGGTGGCAACAATTCTGTGGGAAAATTCAAGTACCTTTTAAGGATTTTCAACTACCTTTTCCAGACCAGTTCCAGCGATGCTATACCACGTTAGAGCGTGTTTATGGTATCATATAAGAACCATTACTAGCATCCACATAGTATTATTAACCGCAGTTACATACCAGGTGTTGCTTCAGTAGAATGTTTGGCATTCTGTAAACTCTTGTACATGGTCCAATCCACAGAGCTTGAAATATTTTTCACATTCTGGTAACAATGATTATGAAGTACTGCAATTTAGGGACTTTCAAGGACCTTTTACATCAAATTCCTAAACTTCTGAAGTTTTCAGGTTCTATTCTGTTTTCAAGGACTTTCCAGGTCCTGGAAAAAATGGATATTTTTATCGAGGACACGATGTCGTGTGGGCAACGTGAAGGGAAAGGAGGCCAGCTCTCGGATGTCAACACCCGTCTACATCTGCAACTGTTTCACAACACAATGCAACACTGCCCCAATCACAACACTGTAAGTGCACTGCCACAGTATTCACATACCACTGCCGCTTGTGAAATCTTGGCTTGAGCTGCAGCGATCGCCTTTTCGATCTCATAAGCCGAAGCAGGAATGACGTTTGCATTACCTGACACAAAACCATCACAAATTACAACCAAATACAACACAGAAGTGACCAAATTTTATTTGAGGCACCTAAACCACCACCACCTCCACAGTCGTTTTCCAAGTAAACCTTGGAAGAGACCTCTGGGAATAAGTGGCACAGATGCTTTTCCTGTCTCCCAGCCACCGAATGAAACTGCAATCAAATAAACTTAACAATATTCACTAAGTTTGCATAACTCACCATTTTCTTTTCAGACCCCATTAGCCATTTCTCTTACCACCATTCGCTGCTACATTTCATACTGAAGAACTAAGCAACTGTAGATATCAGACTTCACCCACGGTGTGCAATTGCAACCTTGACTCTATATACTTCCTGAACCTAAGTCCCATTAACACATTTGTTTCTCTGCAAATGTTCATTGTTACCATAGTAACAATAGCTACGCCGACGTGCATTTCGTAACCATCAATTTTCTCTGTCCCTCTTTTACTTCAGTTTGCATGTAATTTCGAAATAGTTAGTCAAAATTATGCCCTTTAATATTAGGAAATTGCATTCTGTCCAAGTTCGCGGTGAATAAGTAAATTTAAGTGAAATCGGTCCTTCATAGCAAAATTCATAACGCTACATGGCCCATTATAGAGAAAAACGTGATGTTATCCATGAAACCTGAAGCACATAATGCATTGCAACGACGCCGGAGGAGGAGCAAGCCACAGCAATAAGCAACATGCACAGACAATTTGGTAAAGATCGCGGGTGGTTCTGGAGATATCCTCGCAAACAGATGGACAGACACACATACACACATGACGTACTCATCACAATACTTCGCAACCGCTCCTGCTGGCAAAGTAATGACACCTACATTTAGTAGATGCTGGCTGTTTGGGTATAATGTCTACTTCAGTGTGGCATCATGACAGGCAATTGCCCTGCCGAAGTTCCCACTCCATGAAAGTCTCCATGTGGAAACTTTGGGGACCCTAATCTACACATGGAAACATAGGAAACACAGGCAATCAATCTGCACAGATCTCTAATAATTGGCATCTACAGACAGCCTACACAACTCAGTCACAATACTGACTGACTAAGAACCATGTTCCACTGCAGTATGACTCACCAATGACAGACTTCTGCAGCGCCAGTGCCTCGACAGTCTCCGTGAATGCTCGGAAAGTTTCATCAGCATCCGAATCCAGTCGCGGCACTGATCCAGTGGAATGATCATCCGGTGAAACACTTATCTGCTCCACAGCGTACATCTACATCTTATCATCCCATGTAGCCGAAGCAGCTACAGCAGCATGTCACAAATGAACAGTCCCCGGCGGTACGAAAGAACGACTGGCAAACATCAGGGAGACCTAAAGCTAGAGTTCAAATCTATCTTGGTACTGACACTAAACCATTACCGATCACCCAGAGACCGAATTAGGCCGATTGGTTTATGTGAATCAGGTGCCGATTCTACAGTAATAAGCGGCCGTGGCAGCATGTCTTCTGTGGTGGTCCATTTGAATGGTGATGCGTGCACGCGTGTGCTCAGCATACGCCCATCCACTGCATGCCAGCATCCCTACTAAAAATAGCCGCTAGGCAGCAGCGTCTCCCTGGGTGGCCCGCCTGAATGGCTCATTGCATCACCATTCGTCACCACTAGCGTATTGTGTATATTGTTGCTTTTATCATTGTATTATGTATTGATCTATTCAGCTGCAAAGCTGCCAGTCTGTTTACAATAAACTTACTTACTTACTTACTGGAGCCTGTACAGTACATGTACTGAATTGGCTGATCACGGTGACATAAAATAACTGAATCAGTATGATCCGTTTTTTCATGGTTGATTGAGTTAAGGTTTTACATCCCACTCGACACAAAATACGTCATTTCGGAGACGTTCTTCCCAGCCAATCTCCTGGCTAAGTACCCAACAACAAAAGCAAGCAATACAAGCACAAAATGACCTAAGCTAACATAAAAGAACACACAAGAAACAAAACACAAGACAAAAGGAAATCTAAATCTAATCCAACATGCACAAATGTAAGAACTGCTCACGTGTGTGCATATCATTGTGCAAAACTGTCATACACAACACGGCATGGAGCAGTTCTGATTATCTTCTCTCTTATCCTCCAGACAAACACTATGGCTCAGATGCTGTCTATTGGAGGGAGGGGACGTTTTTGTGCACCGTTCAAACTCAACTGAAAGCCTAAAACTGGAGACTTCTTGTTGGCATAACCGGAAAGTAGCACAGTGCATCAGACCAGCTGCATTGGTTCTTCAGTAGGCTGTGGACATCAACGTGTTATTGTGCTATTAATCAATCAATCAACAGATACTGTCCAAGCCGTCACAGAATATTACCAATTTTTTGTGGATCAGATGAAAATTCATAAACCACGTTCTGCAGACGAAATAATAATGACATGAATACATAAAATTACAAACGTCCACAATGACCACGGCATAAAGTATTTCTTACCTGAACCTGTCTGGCTGACTGCTGCTCCATCATTTCTCTCCTTGCAGCTCGATACTCTATCAATGCTTGCTCTATGCATGCACACTCCCAGTATCAGTATGACATTAAATAATAAACCTAAAACCGCAGGGTATGCCGTTTTGTTTTATGAGAATGTCCTCTCACTGAAACACACTGTAAAAGTATTTATTTTATGCCAAATACGAATTAATTAACTAATTGTTGCACTTCGTTACGTTATTGTTAATTAAATAACATTCATCATTTTACAGATGATTGTTTGATCTCATCTTCATCCTTTACATGCTGCATGTATTTCTAGCTCAGCATCATACTATGAATACAAACAACATATTGAATAACTTTTAATCGAAACATGCAAATGCATACCTTCCATGCTGTTCACTTTTTCTGAAACAACAAGCACATACAATGCAAGTCACTATCATTAGCCACTCAGTGTTAATTGATTGATTGATTTATTTATTTATTTATTGGGTTTGGCATGTTAAGCATGTTACATTTGTATGAATTTTGCATTTCATTATCCACAAGTGCCGATAGGCAAGGTGTGGATATATCGTTTGCTGTTTTTTCTTTGTTTGTTTGTTTGTGTGTTTGTTTGTACAGTTTGCATGGTTACAGATTTCTCCACTGAGGATAAAGCTAGCAAAGTCGAATTTTGCATAGCAGTTCACCGGCGTCTAAGGCAAGGAATCGCAAATTTTTGTGAACTTTGCTCCCCAGAAGCCCAAAATCGGCCCGTGAATTAGCCAGCACACAAGCCACCTCCACGACGTTCACAACGATTAACCTCTGGCTCCCGAGCACATGACAGTATGACATGGTGGAGTGTGGACTTAGGTCGGCATGTGTGAATATACGTCAGCCCCACTAACGTAAGTTGTTGTCATTATTTTTAATTATACACTGTTGTACAAATAGCTTGTCTGCATATATTTTGCACATTCTAATTCAATCGTGCACTGCAGAGTAACAAAAACATAAAAAATAGCTTTAAACAAAAATATGCAAATGTACATCTTCAGCGATGTTTGCTATTCTCAATAGAGAACATAATAATGCATATAGTTGTCACCAATGATCTGTCATAAAGCCATCACTATTCAGAAAACACTATATGGCAAGAAAGAAAGTACATACTATTGATAAAAACATTGGTCTTGCAACATTAGCAAATATGATGCAGTATCAATATGCATCAGATTACAAACACTAGTAAGTAAGTCTATCTACTCACTTACTTACTTGACTGTAACAAAATCAGAAAGCAATCAGTGACTGCAGGCATCCATCAAAGCTGAAAAAATTCTGCTAATTTATTCAAATGATAAAAATAACAGCATGGCAAAATTTCCTGCTGTTAGGCATTTGATGCTCATACTATCGACTAAACCCACGGCGGTGTCAAAGCCCAACATTTATCTCAAGAGATCAATGGCGGGTCGTTGTCAACTGTTAGTACAATCCCAGACAGAAGGCGTGCATACTAATTTACTGTTTTCCCACGCTATGGCTATCTGACCATCCACAAATTACAGCTACTATTTATTGTCTGATGAAACGAGAAAAATTCACAACATTCATCCGTAACTTTTTCAGTAATCCTACTGATAAATAAACCAAGGGATCAACAAACTGAGACACATTGATATCTTCCTTGCTGGAAGTAAGCAAATGCTAGAATCAGACCGCGCGCACATAAGCAGGAATGCCGTTTCATTCAGCATTCTAATAGTGGATGAAGAACACATGAAGCCAGTGAGCGATGTTCCTTTGCTGGAATCAGTGGCATTTTTGTGGCTAGATGCCCTTCCTGTGACCAAACCAAAAACAGCTGGTTCAGTCACAGGAAGGAAATCTGGCCATAAACGATCCAAAATTTCTCTTTCCAAACAAGTAATGACATGGTATTGGTATGGTATTGTAGGGTTTAACTTCCTTAAGACTTTATAGGTCATTTTGGAGACAATTTTACAGGTCAGATGACCCAACCAACAGTGTAATATCACTGAAGGATGATAGTCTTCCAGATCAAGGGCCAATCCCACAGGCTTTTTACACTGCTAATGAAAGTAATGAAAGAAAAATGGAAAAGTCGTTAAAATTGAGGTGGTGGCAGTAGTCACTTGACAGCAAGATCGCATTCTTCACTCAAACAGTTGGTAATATTTCAGTAGAACTATAAAACGTATAAAACTACACACCTGCACGAGGAGGGGCGTCGTGTGAATCACTGTACAGATAAACGCTGTCGTCAGTGGAACTGTTGTACCGGTAACTTTCCACACCGCTGTCTGCCTGGTCAACGTTTAACTCTCTGTCTGCACAAACAAAATACTACAAATTAATTAAATTATTTATAGCGTTATAATGGCACGTCCATAGCAGTGTAGCGGAATATAATTCACTTGTAGAAACCAATATCAGAATCAACAGAAGCACACATTTCATGCTTTTTTATGTTTCTTTGTCACACATGTATTACAAAGTAGAGCATGAGCATAGAGGTCTAGGAACTGAGACTTGGGATGTGAATCGGGTCCTGGGACCCCGGGTCCCGAAAAAGCTACCCGATCCCGGGTTTCAAACTACCCGAAAGCTACCCCCGCGTCCGCTTCCCCACTCAGAAACGACAGGACTGCCGGCACAGCAGGGACAGTCTAGGCACTGTAGTGTACTAAGCGAGACCGTC
>Ga0209780_1001250_pt1 | contig 16314 bp, 11 predicted proteins | sample WorMetexBAHAMAS2_FD_187384 | JGI IMG/M metagenome (GOLD analysis project Ga0209780, IMG submission 187384) | Marine gutless worms symbiont microbial communities from Max Planck institute for Marine Microbiology, Germany - Inanidrilus exumae... | ecosystem: Host-associated > Annelida > Digestive...
GGGGAAGACTGTGTGTGACGAGGCAAGCGTAGTTCCGTGGGAAGTTCATTCCAGAGACAAGGTGCAGCGTACCGAAAAGAGCGATTGGTGATTTTCAAAGAGGACCGACTTGGTGGACGAGTAAGATAAAACATTCGTTTCAACCTGTAACACACTTATTTGACAATTAACTTATTTGCTTTTCAGCTACAGCACCAAATGTGGTTATTTTAAACAAATTCTCGATATCAACAAGTTCAAACACAGTATGTAAACAATACTAATTATTCTTTGCTGCGCTATTTTAGTTCAATAATTTTCAAGTATGCAAACACGTTGCATAATGAATATACACGGTGTCTAAAAACCCAACATTCGTAGAAGTAACTTGAACAAACATTTTCCGATTGGCTCCTTCTACGTTACCGTCGTGCTAAAAATCATTCAAATCGGTCCGATTTGAATGATTTTTAGCACAACAGCTAAAGTAGAAGGAGCCGGCATTCACAAGAGTGAATGAATGAATGAATAAGTGCGTTTGAAAACCGACTGAGAGCCGGCTTTGTCTAACACACTATGTAAACAAATCAAGCCGTTGAGCGAAGTAAAGCCGGAAATGGTCAGGTAGTCCGTGGAGTCATGACCATGAGTGCCATGACCCATGCCAGCAATGTAATATTGACAACCCCACGAAGCTTATGTTGGGATCAGGGCTGCAAAATTGGATTTTAAAAATCTAGGTTTTTAAGTTTTTAAAAACCTAAAAAACAATTGAGGTTTTTTAAATTTAACTAGTTTATTTAAATTAATGAATTATTTAGATCTTATATTCAAATTTGAACTGTGATTTGTGACGTATCTTTTGTATGCTGTAATCCACGAAAAGGAAAGAGCATACCATATACACTACTGTATGAGTCCTATGGGATGCAGATTTCAGATGCTTTTGGGTCACACTTTAGTGTTTGGCGACATCGGCCTTACTAGAAAAAACTTAAAAACCTAATTTTTAAAAATAGTTTTTCCAGCCTGGTTGGCAGGCAGCGGCAATATTGCATTCTGTCTGAAGACCAACACAGGTTTTTGTGCCTAGTGACCTTGACCTTTTGACCGGAAATAAATGAGTTTCCAGGACTCAGGTTTATGTATTGCATCATTTTTTATTAATTAAATGATCACAAAGCAAAATTTCATATTTGCAAGTACATTTTTGGGAGAGTATTTAACGGCTTGACTGATCGAGTAAAAGCTTAACATTCCAACTGCCACAAAAATAGATCGTATTGGGATGCTCTTTCCAGCCGATCAAGTACCAAAAGAAACAAACCTAACACAACAAACAGACGTGAACCACTAAATCTGAAATGACTTTAAGAGTAAATATACACAATAAATTAGCTCCGTACGGTACTGGCGGTCGACACCTACTTACTGCCAACTTAAAGTCACGTGACACAAAAAAATGGGACAAGGCAAAAATCCGGCCCCGATAAGCTTTAGGTATTGTGCCCTAATTTAAGAATCCGTGGTCATTTGCCAGCCTCCAATTATAAATGGGGGAGGAGATAGCGTTTGGAAATGCCAAATTTCCGAATTTCAAGGCCTCGTGACCTTGACCTTGGATCAGGTCATACTACATACCGTCATTCATCACTCATCGACCTCTAGCTACATACCAAATTTCGTTGAAATCGAATAAACTTTTTGTGGACAGATGGACGTACATTTGACACCCACTTTATTAGGTCGACTCGGAGGAGTCGGAGGAGTCAACCTAAAAAGTAAACGCAGGTTTGGTCTATTTGTACAGTGTCCTTCCTGGAAACAGAAGTTCTTTCTTACAACGAACTTCAACGAAGGGGCTAACACGGGCTCACGAATCTGTCCATGTAACAAAAACTATTGCATCTTTTTTGAATCAATTTTTTTAACTCGACAAGCGAACATGATTAGCAAGTAAGCAACAAAGTCTCAAACCCCCGACTTTTCATTACAATACTTTTGAAAGGTATGTTATGTCATACCCGAACAATATACAAATTTCCAGGCATTTATAAACCATAAATACAACTGACGTTTATAATAAACACAGACTAGAGTATATTTCTGCACAGTTATGCATCAAACAATAACAACATGATTACGCATATCATCTTATCGGTACTCTGTTTCCGCATTTCTTCAAAAACAGTAACTACAATTAACATTTATAGAATTATTATTTAAAGACAACACTGAATATACAACAGTATAACAATTTAACGATATCAGACAGAAAGACATCACAGACATCAGACATGTGCAGTTACTACACTCGTAACAATTAACAAACTAAAAAGTCATTATCAGAATTGGACAAAATGTAATTGCTTAAGAGCGTTTTTTGTACTACAACTCCATGAATATTAGCAGAACGGCAGTATAATAATAATAATAATAATAATAACTCATATGACAACAGCCGTGACAGCTCGCTGTATGCTCGCGTGTTAAAACTGTTTCAAGACTGTCGCTCACAGCACTGCAGTGATTCAGCAATAAATTAAAGCAGTTGTCTCAACTTCGGTCACTTTTATTCATTTTCATTGTTTGTTACCAGAAAATTTTGACTGTTTGGCTACATACACTAAACTTGTTATTATATTATATTAGAAACTAGCGCTGCGGTTGCTTGCCACTAATTCCAAATTTCCCAACGGAGCTCACGCGCCTCCGGCACTCAATCCGCTGAGCGCGAGCCTGAGGGCTAGAGCGGCGCCCGCTAACCCCCCATGACCATCTGTAGCGTATAAGGATGCTACATGACGCCAAATTTAGTGCAGATCCGCTCAAAACTGTGGCCATGCAAAAGAAACAAAGAACAGACAGACAGACAGACATACATGCATACACACATATTCGATGTTATATATACATATTTAAGATACTGAGCAGGGAACATGGCTAAGTCTGGTCACTGCAACCAGGAGAGGTAGGCACATTAGCAGAAGTAAAGAGTCATTGCACAACTACCCAAACTACTAGCATTAATAACAATATTAACAAGTGGTAGAAGAATTTTGAAGCAAGGCCACATTGCATGTTGTGCTGTTACTGAGGACTGAACGATCCTTTTGCTGCATACACTGCAGATTCCCAATGCTCTTTAATAGGCCGAACAACCCCCAAAATCGCCTATTCACGTGGGGGAAATCTCGACCCCATCTAATACATGGTCCTATGGACCCACGAGTAAGCCCCCCAAACGGCATCTCGATCGGTTCAGCCATTCTTTCGCACAGTACATAAGTGTGAGTGACCAACACACAGACAGACACACAGACCACGCTACGTGCGACCAGTAGCATAAATCTGGCTGGAAATCTGAGGGACGCAGGGCAGATCCAGAAGGCTTGTTGGCATTGGGTGTGGGGAATGGGTCTGGGAGGGGGCTATGCCCCCTCCCCATAAAAAAATTAATTTTTTCACTTAAATACAGTGTTTTGGTGCATTCTAAGAGGTACTTTTTGTCCGTGTCCTTGCCATAAAAATGTTGAATTTTCCGCCTGAAGTGGTGATTTGGTGGACGTTGAAGATGTACTTTTGGGAAATAGTGAACACTTTGTTAGAATAATGGGGTTGATAAGCTTTTTACTGCATTACTGCATTGTAATGAAAGCAATCTGCTGTGTGAAATTTTGAAAATAATAAAATCTGGGGGGACAATTTGCATTGGCATCCCCCACTCCAAATTCTGGGGGGACTTGTCCCCCTGTCACCCCATGATTTACGCCCATACGTGCGACGCCTGTAGCAATAAGCCGCATTTTATGCACTGCGTGCTTGCGATGCGGCCTTATAATTTACAATAACCACTAATTACAGTCCACTCTAACGCTGTAACCCTAAAAGCAAACACAAGATCGAATAGATATACATTACTGGTACACTTACACGTATATGATTACCGGTATGCACTCAACACCTAAATACAAGCAACAACATAATATCACACTTTTAAGGTTAATGGCTCATTGATACCAATAACTGCACTATTTGTGAAATAAAGTAGCGTTCTCACTGCGGCCGTTAACTTAACGGTCCTTAATGATCTCAGAATCTTGTAACACAAGATTTTTGAGTCAGTTGACAACCAACATTGGTCTATAAATATTCATAAGTATGAATATGTAATGGCAGTCATATGAACACACAAGGCTAGGTATACCACAATGTCGTAACGTATACAAACTGAAACAATAAATGCATGCGTACTTGAACATAATAGTGCTGACGCCTAGTGAATGATTACATACATACAGTGCCAATAAGAGTTTTAAAAATCTCACTTTAATTATATACACATACGAGAGACAGGAAGTCTGAGTTAAGCAAGTGAGACAAGGTGAATATAGGCCATCACAATGTTTCAAATGGTTAAAATGTGAAGCTTTAAAATGAGAAACCATAAGCATTACTGAGCTGCTGCAAACCGGCAGTACAGCCATATCCCCGTAAATTGGCATGCAAGAGTGAATCCATCGTCTCAGCCCACCAAACTTGGCATGGCAATCGAGGAGGCCCACACCATTTTTGCACCTCCAAAACATATTCGCATGTTTCATATACTTTTGCCACTACTTGGCGCTAAAAGTTTGGGGGATATGCACCCTGAGGTAAAAATCCCCATAACTCTGGAACACTTTGAGTGAATCCCACAAAATTTTAGCAGTTAACCGACCATCGTTCCCACAAACAATTGAAAATTTTGTAACAACTGTGCAAGTCGAATGCCTCTTATATTCCAAAATTGGGAAAGGTTTTCAGTTTTGGGGTGCCACACACCATCCATGCACCTATGGGGCTGAAATTTGGCAGGAGTCGACTTCCATGCCAAATTTCACCCTCTTGGTGCAACGTTTCATCTCTGGGGAAACTCACAAAATCAAATGATAGGCCCATATAGACTGAGGTTTCTGACATATTCAACACCACCTCTTGGCATTGTGGCTAAGAAGCATGAATTTTACACAAACAACGAAAAAGGATAAAGCCTGAGATTAGACGAAAAAGTAGGAGGACTGTAATCGGGTAACAAATTCTCTATGTAATACATTAAAATAACACATTTGTTTAGTCTGCGTCTATTTCCTTTACAAAAGGAATATGCAAAGACAACAACTATTTTGATTAGTGTTGTTACAGTTTCAAAAATTTTGCCATAAGTTTCGGTAGGTTTTGCACGAAAAACCGCGGTTTTCGGTTCGGTTCTCATAATAAATGCGTTGTAAACTTCTTTATGCCTACGGTCATACGGTATGACAACTTTCATCATCCCTAGTTCGAACAGCAAACAACCGCATACATGCAATAATGCACTCGAAACAAAAAAGCTACGAATAAACCAGTCTCTTTTGATGATGTGTCCAGTAATTTTTTTTGTGAATGAAAAGTCACGCATCATTCGTAATGTGATATTCAAGCAATACACAGATGTGATATCACCAAAGTCGGCTATCAACGATGACTGAGAACGCTTCAGATCTTTTCAATGTTTTGAATTTGAATGCCATCTACGACCGCAGTGAGAATGCTGCTTAAGCCTACCACAACAACGAATCACCAACATCATTACCATCATCATAACGACTAAACTACACACATACCGTAAAACCTCGAATATAATACGCACTCCTGCGTGACAAGCAGGTCAACTTCAGGCCAGGCCCTAATTTGGCGGGAAAATTGAAGCTGACAGATATTATATGCACCTGTAGTTTTGTGGTGTTGGTCAAAGAGCTGCTCATTGTGAGGTCGCTACATCCCCTCCAAGGCCACCATGACTGAATCCACTGACAGCCGTGTCTAGAAGGTAGAGTATTTTGGCGGAGGGGGTGAGAGGCAGAAGCAGCAGACACGCAATACCGGAGTATTATGGCCGTGGACCGTGGCAGTTTATCTGCTACAGCAGCGACGGTTCCATTCTCTAATGAGACTTAGCAGCCATGTCATCTGTGCGAGGGGAGCTGATGATAGCAACTGGCAAGTCTTGCCACAGCCATGAGAATCAAGACGACCGCAGCAGTAGCATGGCAGTTGCCATGGTCTCGCCGTAACCGTACCTAGAACGTCAAGTGGTCTTTGCGGCAGTTGTAACTTGATCTCTGCGCACTCTCAGCCGTAAATAACGACAGCAACTGGGCAAGTGCTATTACTGGACCTTCGTGGTGAACTCTGGCCTCATTTCGCTACCAGGAAAACTGACATACTTATTATATTAGTTCACGTGTACAATATGCACCCGTATTTGAGAGGGGTAATAATGGTCACAAATGTGCATAGTATTATACTCAAGATTTTACGGCATTTATATAAACGGTGAAAGACACAATTTCATTTGATTGACAAGTTAATCTGAACGAGTGATAAATCAAAACACTAAAAGACAATATATCAAATAAATGGAACAACTCTTGCAAGATGTTTACGCATTCCTGTATTCCGTTACAGTTTTGCAGTCAAAAAGATATGACAAAACACCCTTAAATGATGGACAAAACACCCCCAAAATGACGTTGTGCACTCCCCTAGTGACAGCAAAAATGTGCCAAACTAAAACATGGGGGCCCTTTCTGGCTCTTGTGAGCAATATTTGCCGTACATCATCGCTACACCATTAATAATTTAAACACTGAATAACTGGAAACTGAACCCAGTTAACCTGGTTGACAGTTGTAACTACACCGTCAACTACAGAAAGTACGGAGTATCTGAAAGATACAAGAATGTTGTCATCATTGCAGCAAGTATTAACCTATCATCAGGGTCAAGGAACATTGTCTTATTTCTGCCTCCGGTTTTGTTGGTCCAACTGTCTGGACTCTGAGTTCACTGCCTGATGATCTACCCAATTCATCAGTTGGATCAGACCGTTCTGACATAATCAGCGACGGATTTACAAATGCGTGGAGGGGGCTGTTCAATACAAATGTGAAGCCGGTGCCCTCGATCTTACTTCCTTTCTCTCATTTTTCACTGTTTAGCAGAATGAGAAATAAATTTTTTTCCCGAATGTGGGGCCCCCGAATTTGCGGGGAATCAGTTCAACAGTCTGAACATTCCTAAATCCGGTCCACCCTGGACGTAATCCGAGTATGCATTTCACTGCTAGTGCATCAGAGGTGTCCTACTCAACTCAGCTATATACACTATCGTTGTAGCAAGTGCTGTGTCACCGAGTATAAGTACAAGAACCAGAGGCACAAGTAGAATCAGAAGTACCAAGTACTACGACCTGATATAAACTGACATTCACCTACTTACTAACTCATCTAATGATCATCACACGGGTATATATCGAAAGATGAGCAAGCCGTCTACTCTATGTACATTGTACACAAATTAACCCTTTGAACCCTATCTTTGCAGGCCATCTTAACCCTCCCCAGGCTTCCATGCACTGGACATTCTATTACCAGCGAGACACTATGCTACCGCGGTATTTGCTGTCATTGCGTCTCCGTCCATCCATCTGTCCATCCGTCACAAGCCAGTATTGTATCAATACAGCTAAACGTAGGGTCTCAAAAACAATGCCGCATGATAGCCTTGGGTATCTAGTTTTAAAATGCAAAAGATCTTTACGAAATTCCGATGGAAATACCCCCAACAGGGGTGCCAAATGCAAGTGGGGTAGGCAAAAATGGCGTTTTCAACGGGTCGAGAAGTCTCCGGCTCAGATGCCTTACCACCAAAAATGTATCCATCCACCATGGTGATCTGTACATTATTTGCAAAAAAGTAGGACAACATTGCAACTGATACACAGCGTCATGCGGGTCTCTCGGCAATAGCCGAGCCTCTTGAACAAAAAAATATGTTAACAAAGAATACAGCATCTCACTAAACTAGCAAAGTGGGAAACAACCATGGGTGTTTAACCGAGTATACTGCAATGGCGGGGAATTGGCGTACTTATTTATCCTGATTTACTGGAAATGAAGGTTCAGAGGGTTAGTGCAACAAATACCAGAAAACAGCACAAATACAACGACAGTAAGTAACGGGAACTGAAAGACTGAATTAGTAAGTTCTGAGCAATTTGCTTATGTATATGCACACAATTGTAATGAGTGATTAATTCTATTCTAAAGTCGGCCACAGCTACGGATCACTAAAGCTGAAGGAAGCCAAGAAATAGCACATTACATTGAAAAAACAAATAATAAATGTATGGAAGCAAAGAGATATGAACATATGAAGTATGAGTTACTGCTATCCAAGCAAACGGAAGATTCACTGAAACAGAACTCCAAACCCAACACATCAAAGTCATCAGATAACATCAGGGAATGAACCATTGCAGCAGAACGGAATGCATCTGTCTCTGAAACATTTTCAACCCACACTTTACATCACAGACTGCTGGTCTGTGATGTAAAGATGGCTTTCATGATGGCTTTCATTTCTCCGAGTTCTTGAGCTTATCAGCTATCTTTGTCATTAATTTTCAGCTTCAGCTATGCGCAGAAGACTGTACAACGCAAGTTTCAGTACTTTTTTAGGTGGTGGCATGGCATAGAAGTAGCGTCGTTGGTCTAGATCAACGAGGTTAACCTAGCTGAGCCCGGTTAGTACTGGGATGGGTGATCGTCCGGGTTCAACTCCCGGAGGCGGCACTTTATTTCGATATGTAACCAACCACTCAGGTCGACTCAGCCTTCTACCCTCCGTGGTACAGTAAAATGAGTACCAGCCAAAGGGCGGTGATGCTCTGCGGCTGGGGAGTAAAGGCAGGCATGGTGTAATTTGCAGGTAAAACTGTGATCCATGTCTGAGTGCATTACAGGTAGTTACAACGATGCGCTATACAAATTGACGTATACTGAACTTTTTTGTAAACAAAAAGGTGTTGGTACATGTCTAATACAAGCGCTGAGGCTGCGTGCCTTCAGCTGTTTTTCACTACAGTTCTTCATGCAAGTCATGCCTTCCTATTCAGGTTCTGAAATGCAATTATTAATTTTCAATTTGTCAGTGTAGAAATCCAATAACACATGCTATTTCTGTAAAAATTCTATTTGTTTCCATTAGTCATCATTGTGGATGCTGATATGGTTTCGGCTAAAATTCACCATAGCCCAAATGACCAAATGCAGCCTAGTGGAAGGTGAAAGCGGCAGGGTTTTAAAAACCCAGGATTTAGCCCAACCCGGTGGGTTTTGGGGTTTTATTGGGTACTGGGTATCATTGGTTTTTTGGGTTATATGTATAAATGGTGATTGTTAAATGGCGATTGCTGAATGTTATTCACATCAAGTAAATCCAGAAATGGAAATTGGTTACTCTGTGTTTATTGCTAATTATGTTTATTGCTTAGTGTTAATTTTATTAAAATTTCAACTGAATATATAAAATTTTAAGCTGAACTCAGTTTACTTAGTACTTAGGTTTGGGGTGGGTTTTTAGGTGGGTTTACACGATAACAACAACCACAACCCCAAAAAACAACAGTTTTTTTGTTATCTACCCGGGTATCCAAATCCTGGAAATCAGCCAGTCTTGTGCAGTGATACAAGTAGTGCTTAAATTACTATCTCAACACCCTGAAAAATACGCCAGCAGCGTCGCAAGGTGCCGAGACGACATACTTTCACGTACTGTTACAAAAAGCACTGGTCAGTTTCTCAGCATATATTAGCAAAATACCAATAAAAAGAACCAAAAACCGTTGCCCAAAACCAAAACTAATGCAATTACAGCATTTCAAGCAGGCTTGAATATAAATGATTAATGAATGACAACAATGGACTACTACATCAATAGCAAACGTTAACCAAATCCACTGACACTGGTGTAAAAGTATTGTAATGAGCACGTCTGTGTGTCTGTGTCTGTCTGTCCACAAGCATACCGGTATCTCTCAAGTCACACGTGCAATCTTCACCAAATTTTTTGTGCATGTTGCCTATGGCCGTGACTCAGTACTCCTCTGGCAGGGAAATGCAATCCCAAGAAAAGGGGCAATTTTGGGAGTTTTCTTCCCCATCGACAATGTATTGTAGCGGTATGAATTTTGCCACGAAGGACGAATTTGCTAAAATTTACTTATTTACCGTAACATTGGACAGAATTCAATTTCTTATTATTAATGGACATAATAGCGACATAACTATTTCCAAATTACTCACAAACTTAACTAAAAGAGAAATGGAGACATTTGACGATTAACTGGAAGAAATGCGGAAATGCCCAACGCCGTTGTCAGTGTTACTATGGTAATGGTGTACATTGCCGAAGAAACAAATATATATTGAAGGACGCTGGTGAGCAAAGTTAATTCAGTGATAATAGGACGTAGGTTAATAAAGTATATAGAGTTAACTTAACAGTGTGATTGCACACCGGGGGCAAAGTCTGATATCTACGATTGCCTTGTTAATAAATGGCAGTACCCTGTCTATCCGAACCACAATTTCAAACAAAATAGTGGGGATAAAACGCTCACAGCAAACTTAACAAGTAAACACCCTTTCACCCACTACAAAAGCAGCAGTGAATCACAATAAACACATTTGTGACACGCATAATATGGCATCAATAGTAAACAGCATGACTTACGCGATATGTAGCTCAGTAATGGTAATACCTAAATCCTTAAAGTACCATTTAGAATGGTGTGTCCAGACCGCCGGATGAAGTTTTCACATCTTTTGGCAGTACAGAAACGGTTGGTGAATCACCTGCAGCTGGTGCTTCAGACTCCGTACCGGGCAGATGAGCAAATGGTGTCCCGATCTGTTCCGTATTAACTTCAGATTCGGTAACAGGTACAAGTGCCATGGAGGTCTCCATCTGTCCGGGACTTTCTTCAGATCCGGTCGTAGGCACAGCTGCTGACGATGATCCTAACTGTTCCGAACTCACTGCTAATGTCCCAGTCAAAACGGGCAAAGTACTCTTAACTTCAGAAGACGGTTCTTCAGTGGATGACGGTGACTCCACTACGTCGATATCTGCCGTATCTACCTGCAAGGATGACTTCGAAAACCTGGCATCAGATATTACAGCCTGTAAGGTGTAATTCTTGCGCAGTCCGACTTCTTTCAATCGCGCACTGTCCGTTAACTGTTTTCCGGCAAAGAAAAGCCGAACACGTTTGACGTTGACGCCCGCCGTGGCAGCAACATGCTGCTTTACTAACAGCACTGAGTCATTTGTTCGCACCGTAAGTCGCATAACGGAACCAGTCGACAGCTGCAGTCGTATCGGTACCTCACTTCCACGCTTCTGCTTCTTGGACGACGGCGACAGTTTTTCGGGAAGTTCGTCGACATCGCTGCTGTCTAGCTGAAGATTAGTTGGAGCGGACAAAACGTAGACCGGAAGCTGATACCGGCTTCCTAATTCATCATAGCAGTCCTCCAGAGATCCTAAAATGATTCCACACAATGCAAAAGACATGATATATGATGACCTCTAGTGATTATGGCACCAATCATGAACGGTTCAGGCTTATTTAACACTTTTTGAAAAATCCTGTTCAAAAACAGAACAACTAATTTTGAGCAATGCTTTACAGGAGTGACAATTTACACACTCAAGTGATGACGTTTCGGTAGCATATAATGGGACTGAAGATGACGTCCATCCACTATAAACCGCTGAAAGAACAATCGTTCAACATATCAGAATAATAAATTAGCCCCGTACTGGACTGGCAGTCGACTCCTACTTACTGCCAACTTCAAAGTCATGTGACACAAAAACTTGGACAAAAATCCAAAATCTGGCCCCGATAAGCTTTAGGTATTGTGCTCCAATTTAAGAATCCGTGGTCATTTGCCAGCCCCCATTATAAATGGGGGAGGAGATAGCTTTAGAAAATGGCCGAATTTTAAACTTTCAAGGGCTCGTGACCTTGACCTTGGATCGGGTCATACTGCATACCGTCATGCATCACTCATCGACCTCTGTCTACATATCAAATTTCATTGAAATCAAAGAAACTTTTTGTGAACAGACGGATGGACGGACATTTGAGACCCACTTTATTAGGTCGACTCGGAGTCGATCTAAAAAGCAACAACAGTGTCGTTTTCCAAGACCTAACGCTATTTGGCAGTCAGGTATTTGTGGCACTTATGGTTTTAGGTTTTTCATAAAAAACGGCACATTATACGACGACACTTTTTGCTTGCATTCGATAACTAATAGCACACTACCGCATTCGGAATCTGGTAGTTTGTGGTAGGCCACTGGTATACCAGGTCACATAAATAATTCCTTATAAGGAAAGTAGGGAGCATGGCACAGTAGGTCTGTTGGGTCTTGAACAATGACCCCAATATCTCAGCCAGTTTGGTACTGTCCTCAGAGAGCCGGTACAATGGGAACACTGCTCCTTCTGTCAGGAGCCGAGTGGCAGATGAAGGACGAGTCTGGGCTCAGTGCTTTGACTCTATTGGCTGGGTGACAGCAAGGGTACCCAGCCCGAAAAATACTTGAACCACTTATCCTGAAGGTTCTCTTCCAACAACAAATGTAGAAAAAAACTGAGGAGGAACTGGTTAGTTAATGACTTTCACCAAGAACACAGCCACTGAGATGAAGATTGGAAATATTCCAGTCATAACCGCAGTACAGTACCCACATGCAGAAATCAGGCATGCACACATCTCTCCTTCAGTGATTCTCTATAAGAAAGTGCACCTGCAAGACCACCTACCAGTTGGAAGCATGATATTTGCACCATCGACAATTGCTTGAGCGAGTAGGTGATCTCCACTTTCGAGAGCATATGCGGCAGCCTTCAGAGCGTCCCAGATTTCCTTGTGACCCTCAAATGCCGGAGCCGTGTCCCAAAACTGATCTCGCTGACTCCGCAGTTGTTCTTCGGTCATGGCATGGTCACTGGCCCACCTCGGCTTTTCTGGTTTCAGTGGCTGGTTGCGTCCTATGGCAACTGTAATCAACGTAGACTTTTGTCACAGAAACATGTAACGGTGAATATTTATCAACTACAACTGCATTCAATTACAGCCTGACCAGCTTATTTGTCCAGAATTAGTAATCAGAAATCAAATTTATATAGTGCAAATTTATATAGTATATCAAAGACCATAATCTGAGACGCATTACTGACAGGCAGAATAAGCAAATATATATGCCAAACTACTATAAGTTAACCACAGCTCTAGACCAGATGCATGACCTGGTGAATGATACTGAAAAAATGGACTGTGCACCGGGGAGAAGTGTGATATCTCCAAATACATTTCTTGCTGCATCACTTCACTTTAACTTGTGTTTCTGTTTGTTCTCACTGTTTTTATCCATGATGGCCCAGTAGTATGCCACTCAAGTAAATAAGTGTGTAAAACAGCTGACAGTGACAAAGACCACATAACATTATAATCAACAAGATTAATAACAAGTCGTATTGCCCTAACGGGATGGAAAGATACTGGCCCGCCGTGCAGTGTCAGCCCGACTGCCAACGTGCCCAGCCCGGTGGCGGCCGATCGCTCACGTGCCCGTCCGCCTGCAGCATTATAGACGACGCCGACGACAGACACCCGGGTCAGTTACTAGACTGGCCCATAGGCAGGCCAGTAATAACATTACTAGTACTAATATGACACCGTAATTCAAAAAATGCCCCCGACATTTTTAGCTGTAACTTCGGCAAACATTTTCCGATTAAAATAATTTTTGGCACAAATGTTACTTAGAGATTAGAGTTAGACAATCAAAAGGTGGTTTATTATCACGAGAGGATTTTCTTGGAGCAAAGTTTTACAGCTCACATGCCCTTGCTACATCTGAATTAGGCGGCTAATGCTCGTTATCCTCAATGGAGTAATACATCATATCTGTACTGAAATGTGTGCCCGAAGTACAATATTTAAAAAAAATTAAGAGCATGGGCAAAATTTAATACTTATTAGTAAAAATTTGTCAATTCCTAATTAAACACCTGCAGGGCAAAGCCCAGCATAAACCTAGCCGGCACATTCTGTTGTTCTAGACTGTAAGCTCATGCCACTACATAATACGTGCCAAAGTTTGCCTGCTGTCTGTTATATAATGTGCATGTGGTAAGGCTGGCAGTGTCTCCCAAAGCGAAAATGTAGCGGGTGGGCAAAAACTGGCCAACCGTTCTCAGCCATTTCTGGGCCAAAGTTCACCAAATTTGGGGGCATGTAGAGTAGTCCATGTAGATTAACAAGTTTCTTTCCGATTGTTGATACCATGTTCCATTGCAGATATTTTCAGACAATTTCAACGTCGGTCCCAAAAACGGTTTTCTGCCCCAGCCCGTGGGGGTAAATGCCCGGGGGAATTCGGACAAAATTTTTCAAATAGCAGTCATAAATGAATAGGTGTCCAAGTTTGGTTGAGATCAGTTCTGTGACCTCAGAGATTAGATGTCAAATATAAAGAAGAAAAAGAAAAAACCACAGTGGTAAAATATAAGCCCTTCGGCATTGCAATGCCGGGCGGGCTAACATACCTGCTCCTGCTCCTTCCGAGGTATCGTTGTTGGGCACCGCAGTTGCACGTCGTATGCACAAGCAGCAACCCATTATTCATGAGTGCATAATTATAAAATCATTCAATGTGTTTAGCTGATGACTAGACTAACATGTTTGTGCATTTGCACAACGCTTTCTTTGGCCATATATCCTTAAATCGTGCCATCGAAACTGGTGTAGCCAACAAACCTTCTGTAACATTCACAGCAAACTGGTGTTGACTAATACTCCACTGACACCAATGATTAATTAGCTACTGACTTAGGACTAAGGCTAGATTCATGGTTAGTATTACAGACAGGCACTTAAGTGTTGTTTGCATGTTCTTACATTATTACCTACTTTTTTCAGGTGATCCTGTATTTGCCGTTTTCCATTCAGTTTACTTGCCCCACTTGTTCCGAGATATGCCATCTGTGCCACTTACTCCTTTGGGTATAAATGGCATAGGTTTTTATGGGTTGCATGTACTTACCATCACGTGATGTTATCATCCAACTAACAGCGCCAAAGCACCGAAAATAACACAAAGCAATGCCTAGTGCCCTCAAATAGCCTCGTCCTTTCCTCATCCACCACCAGACTCCGGACCAAAGGGGCATTGATCCCTTTACACCAGATCTCTGACATCAGTACCAGTCTCCATTGCAACAAACAGGGCTAATGCTGCATAACTATGTCACAAAAATGTTCACAGAGTTGGCACAGTGTTTAATAAACACCTCAAGCCAACATGTGTTACAATGGTAGGGCGTTGGACTTGCGACTGATAGGTCGCAGCTCAATTCCCGGCCGGTCCGCTTTCACATGACATAGGTCAACTCAGCCTTACATTCCTCTGGGGTCGCTAAATCGAGTACCTGCTTTGTCTGGGGGTAAAGGCGGAATTCTCACCTCTGTTGGGTGGCAGGTAACATTGTGTGATCCCATATGGCATGTGAGTTTTCCGTAGGGGTGTGGCAGAGTTTCTGCGAACTGCTATACACTTACTTTATTTTTTACAAGCTAATGCAAACAGCACAATGCGTAGGAAGTGTGTAGAATGCAGGAAATAGTCACAATGCAGCAGACTACATGCTGCTCAGCAGCCTAGTAACCCGGTGAGGTCATGAGACCATGTTAATGTTAATGTTATAAAGGCAGTCTGGTTAATTACCCTAAAATGTCCTCAAAGTCGTAAACGCCAAGCCATTGTTGTCTACCCAACGACGAAATCGAATGGCTAAACGGGGACAAATTAACAAATACGGTATTCTGAAAAGTCGAACAATTATGAATTTACTAGTCTTCTACTGGTTATAAATTCTCATATAAGCTTACATTAGCAAGACATAAATGCATAAGGAAATAAATAAAAAAATTTTGATCTTAGACTTTGCATAGAATAGATAATTATTAAATATTATTTATAGAAGAAACTAGAATGTTCGCAATTAACGTGACAATTCGCTGCCCGACTGTGTGCGTTTTTAGCAAACGTCAACGTATTACGTTACGTTTGCTAAATGCGATCGCAATTCCGTCCGTCTGTCACTCTGTCTGTCTGTCTGTTGTCTGTCTGTCGTCTGTCGTCTGTGACGTTGGTGCACCCTACTCAGCCGGTTGAAAATTTCGGCAATTTTTTTCACCATACGCTAGCACAGGGACTCTAGTTTTCCGATGCCAAAATTCGTTGGTGGGGGACGCCCCTTTCCCCCTGAAATTTGCGTTCAAAGTGACCCACCCCCCTTTCAAACAGCGCAATTTCGACCAATATCGGCTCATAGGGCCTAAACCGTGATAGCTAGCAAAAAAAGTTCAATTATCACCTATAGCAAGT